>CEUZ01085486.1_pt1 | contig 19712 bp, 19 predicted proteins | sample 361511 | NCBI WGS metagenome assembly CEUZ01 (sample SAMEA2622822, study PRJEB7988) | marine metagenome | biome: marine biome (ENVO:00000447); feature: surface water layer (ENVO:00002042); material: "saline water (ENVO:00002010), including plankton (ENVO:xxxxxxxx)" | depth 5 m
ACTTTTTCTTCAGTAAAATCTTTTACATTTTGATCAATATCATTTTTAACAGAGAAATAATTGTAATAAACCAAACTTAAAATAAATCCTATTAATAATACTATTATTAACTGTACGGTTGTCTTAATTGACATTTAATTAATATTAGCTTTTAAAATATCATGAATATGAATAATACCAATGGTTTTGTTGCTTTTCTTGCCATTGTGCACACACAAGCTTGTAATTTTTTTAGAATTCATTAGGGATATTGCTTGTGCTGCAAGCATATCCTTATTTACACTTACAGGATTTTTTTTCATTACAGACTTTATCTTTAATTCTTGAAAATTTTTAAATTTTTGAGCTAGTCTTTTTATATCTCCATCTGTCAATATACCTTTTGTTATATTTTTCTTATTTTTTATAATTAATACACCTAAGCCCTTTTTTGAAATTATTTTAAGAGCATTTTTAACTAAAGCACTTTCTGAAATAAAAGGAATTTTTTTTCCTGCATTCATTAAATCAGAAACAGTTTTTAGTTTTACCGAAAGAGAACCTGATGGATGGTATTTTTTAAAATCTAATTTATCAAATTTTTTATATTTCATGCAAGCAATTGCAATAGCATCACCTAAAGCTAATTGAATAGTAGTTGATGAAGTAGGAACTATGTTACTTGGACCAGCCTCTTTTACACTTGGAATCAAAATTTTTAGATCTGAATTTTTATAAAGCACAGAATCTTTTTTAGAAGTCACAGCTATTAATTTAATATTTTTATTTCTAGAGGTATATTGAATTATATTTTTTAATTCATCACTTTGTCCACTTAAACTAATTAATATAACTATATCACCTGATGTTATTTGACCCATATCGCCATGACTAGCATTTGTTGCATCTAGAAAAAAAGATGGTGTGCCTGTAGAGGATAAAGTGGCTGCCCATTTTTTACTTATAATTCCACTTTTTCCAACTCCCGATATAATTATTTTACCATTTTTACAATTTAGAATTGCTTTTACTGCATCTCCAAAAGACCTACCAATACTTGATTTTAGTTTTTTTAGAGCATCTATTTCATATTTAATTACATCCTTAGCAATAAATTGAAATTTTTTTGAATTCATATTAATTAATGAGACCAAATATCCTCTTTAAAAGAAGCAAAGTCTAACTCGACTCTAGTTTTTAAAAATTTTATTGTATTATAATACAAGTTAATTCTTTTTTCTCTTACAAGTATTTTATTTAATCCATCAAAAATTTTGTGAAGATAAATTACATCTTTTGCACAATACTGAAGTTGTTTATCAGACAAATCTCCCCCAAAATCAGAAGTTTGTAATTGCTTACTAACATCTATTCCAATAAATTCTTTAATTAGATCTTTTAGACCATGTTTGTCAGAATAACTTCTGGCAAGCTTACTCATTATTTTAGTACATTCTACGTTTTCTACATCAATATTTAAATATTTCTTTATAAATAAAAGATCTGCTCTTGCGAAATGAAAAATTTTGTTAACATTTTTGTTGCTTAACAATTTTTTTAGGTTTGGTGCGTTATACTTTTCTTTATTTAGCTGTATTATATGAGCATCATTATTTCCAGATGAAATTTGTACAAGACACAATCTGTCTCTATCAACATTTAAACCCATGAACTCGCAGTCAATTGCAATTTTGTCACCAAACTGTAATTGATCTGGTAAATCTTCTTTATGTAATTTAATATCTATATTCATTGAAAGAATATATATATGAAACCAAAAGAAATTCTAGTTTTCGGTGCATCTGGCCAAGTGGGTAGGCACTTGATAAGAAAGTTAACAAAAAGCAACTATAAAGTTATTGCAGTAACCAGAAATATTCATCAAAAAGGATATATTTTAAAAACCCAAGCCAACCCAGGATACCTAGAGATAGTTGAGCTACAAACATTTGATACAGAAAAAATAGAATCCTTAATACAAGGTTGTTCGATCTGTATAAACCTCATAGGCATACTTTATGAAAAGAAAAAAAATCAATTTAATAATATTCATAATTATTTTCCATCTATTATATCAAAATTGTGTAGTAAAAAAAAAATAGAACAATTTATTCATTTTTCATCTTTAGGAATTGAAAATGCTACTGATAGTATTTATGCAAAAAGTAAAATAGATGGAGAAAATTCAGTTATAAAAAATTTTAATAAATCAGTCATTTTAAAACCGTCAATCATTTACTCAGTTGATGATAATTTTACTACAAACTTTATGACATTACTAAATAGACTTCCTTTCTTTCCACTTTATTATGAAGGAAATACTAAATTTACTCCTATACATATTTCAGATATGGTAGAAATTATTTTTGAAGTTATAGAAAGAAAAATTACATCCGAAGTTATAGAGTGTGTTGGACCTGAAGAACTTACTTTTAAAGAAATTATTTTAAAAATTTTAAATTCAATAGATAAAAAAAGAATATTAATTCCATTTCCACTCTTTATTGCAAAAATAACTGCAAAAATATTTGAAAAATTTCCTAAACCTTTATTAACAACAGACCAACTTAATTTATTAAAATATGATAATATTGTTAGTGGTCAATATAAAACAAATTTTGATTTAGGTATGAACTCAAATAAAATTTTTGAAAACGAAATAGAAAAATATAGTTTCAACTGGACAACTGGAGGACAATTTTCAAAAAAAAAGGCTTCTTCTAGATAATGATTTTAAAATATTTAATTTATACAATTGTATTTTTAATACTATTAAGTGTTATCATAATTACTATTGTATCAATTAATAAAGTTAAAAAATTTCAGTCAGACAAATCAACTATTGGAGAAAAAAATGATGATAAAAAAACCTCTAATTTGGAAGTAGGAGACGTTTCAGAAAAGTTGGTTAAAGAAATAAAGGAACTAAATAGACTTCGTGATGAGGGAGTTTTAACAGACGAAGAATTTATAAAAGCTAAAGAAAAAATCTTAAATTAGACTATGCGGACTTAATTTTCTTTTCAATAAATTGTGGCACTTCATCATCTTTATCTACCACATCTTCTTTTTTACCTTTAGGCTGAAACACAATCATTAAATGTAGAGGGCAATATGAAAATTTTTCAACATTTTTTCTTCCACAAAAAGATGACCCTTCCTCATCAGGATGACCTTCCATATATTTACATGTTTCTTCATTTAATTCTTCTAATTGCAAATTTTTTGCTGGCTCAAAATTTTTGTCCAAAATTAGAGATCTAAATCTACTTCTTCTACTTCTTTTTTGGATTTGACTTTCATTAGATTTTGGTTTTCCACTGGTATGATTTACTGCAGATCTAGTTTTAATCTTTGCAGATAAATTGAGCCTATGCGCCTTGCCTATAACAGCATTTCTACTTATGCCGCCTATAATTTCAGCAATTTGGCTTGCAGACTGACCTTTACCCCAAAGATCCTTTAATTTTTTTACTTTTTCTTCGGTCCAGCTCATAATACTATATTTAGTATATTATAAATTATATATAACATTATCTTGAAAACACAAATAATAGATAATAACAAGCTTTTTTTTTTGTTTTTTAACAATTTTTAAATAAAACGTTAAAATTATTACTTATGGTTGAATTAGAGAAAAAATATCAAATAGGTGTTAGACGATTTGGTTATGTTAACTGGGTTGGGGCATACAGCTTATATAAAAAAGAAGTTCTTAGATTTTTAACTGTTGCAGGTCAAACATTATTTGGTCCAATTTTAACAAGTATATTGTTTTTAACAGTTATCTCTTTAGCAATTGGAGATCAAAGAAGCGATGTACTAGGAGCTCCATACTTAGAATTTTTAGCAAGTGGCTTGATCATGATGCAAGTTATTCAACAAAGCTTTGCACATTCAAGTTCATCTTTAATGATGGGTAAAATGATGGAAACAATTACAGACGTAATTCATAGTCCTTTGTCATCCGCAGAGGTTGTATTTGCAATAACATTTGCAGCCGCATCAAGAGGGTTGTTAATAGCAATTGTTTCAACTTTTATTTTTATTATTTTTATAGATTTATCAATACACAACTTTCTTTTTTGGATTATTTATTTATTTTTAGGAGGGGTATTTATGGGATCTTTAGGTATAATTGTGGGTTTATATGCTGATAAATTTGACCAAATGAGTACGGTTACCAATTTTATAATAGTTCCTTTAAGTTTTTTAAGTGGCACTTTCTATAGTATAGATAAATTGCCAGAAATTTTAAGAATATTAAGTAGTTATAATCCTTTTTTTCATATGATTGACGGTTTTAGATATTCTTTCATAGGTAAATCAGATGGATCTTTAACAGTAGGTATAATTTTACTAACAATTCTTAGTTTACTAACTACCTATTTTGCATATCTTTTGTTTCATAAAGGTTACAAAATAAAATCATAGATATTTATGAGTGCATTAGCAAATAATTATAATAGAAGAAAATTATCTTTCAAAAAAGGTAGAGGATGTTTCTTATATTCAAAGAGTGGTAAAAAATATTTGGACTTTATACAGGGTATAGCGGTAAATTCTTTAGGTCATGCAAATCCAAAATTAGTTAAAGCAATTAATAATCAATCTAAAAAAGTTTGGCATGTATCTAATGCATTTACGATCCCTGAAGGAGAAAAACTAGCAAAAAAATTAACAAAAAAAACTTTTGCAGACAAAATTATCTTCCAAAATAGTGGCGCAGAAGCAACAGAAGCAGCTATGAAAATTGCTAGAAGATATTTTTATTCAATTGGTAAACCAAACAAAAACAGAATCATCTGTATAAAAAATTCTTTTCACGGAAGAACAATTGCAGCAATTAATGCAAGTGGTTCAAAAAAAATGACTGAAGGATTTGGACCTAAAGTTAATGGATTTGATCATTTTGATTTTGGTGATCACAAAAAATTAAAAAAATTGATTACTAAAAAAACAGCTGCCATAATGGTAGAAACAATTTTAGGAGAAGGTGGAATAAAAGTTATACCTAATTGGTGTTTAAGAGATTTAAGAAAACTCTGTAACCAAAAAAACATTCTTCTAATTTTAGACGAAGTACAATGTGGAATTGGAAGAACCGGTAAATTTTTTGCATTTGAGTATGCAAATGTGAAACCAGATATTGTTCCTATAGCCAAAGGTATTGGAGGAGGCTTTCCGATAGGAGCTGTTTTAATGACAAAAAAAGTTGCAAAAGGAATGGTTCCAGGTACCCATGGATCTACTTTTGCAGGAAATCCATTAGCAATGTCTGTTGGAAATGCAGTTTTAGATGAAATATTTAAAAAAAATTTTTTAAATAATGTAAATAAAATATCAAATTATTTTATAACTGAATTAAATAAAATTAAAAAACAATTTCCAAAATTAATAAAAGAAATCAGAGGAGCAGGCCTGTTAATTGGTATTCAACTAATCAAAGATCAAAATAAATTTATACAAAAGCTAATGGATAATAATTTGCTTACAATCAGAGCGGCAGAGAATGTAGTAAGAATTTTACCTCCATTAAATGTAAAAAAAAATGAAATTGATATGGCTTTAAAAATTATAAAAAAAGTTTGTAAAAAATTTTAAATAAATGAATCATTTTTTATACCTTAGAGATATACCAGCTTCTGTTTTAAAAAAAATACTTTTGGATGCAAAAAAAAGAAAAAGTAAAAGAAAAAAACTTTCTACCTTAGAGCCAGATAAAGACAATCCATTAAAAGGAAAGTTATTAGTTCAAATGTTTGAAAAATCTAGCACTCGTACTAGATTAAGTTTTTATCTTGCAATAAGACAACTTGGTGGTGGAGCATTAAATTTAAGAGCAGATGAGCTTCATTTGGCAAAAGGAGAATCACTTCCTGATACTGCCAAGATACTATCAACATATGGTAATGCCTTTATGCTAAGAACTGACAGTGATAAAAAGTTAGCGCAATTTAAAAAAAATATAACTATACCAATAATTAATGGATTGAGTCCAACTTCTCATCCAACACAAGTATTATCCGATATTTTTACAATTGAGGAAATTAAGAAAAAATCTATTTCAAAACTAAATATATGCTGGATTGGAGATGCAAATAATAATGTTATAAATAGTTTAATTGAAGCATCAGTAAAATTTTCTTTCAAATTAAATATTGGATGCCCAAAAAACTATGAACCGAATAATAATCTATTAAAATGGGCAAAAAAAAATAATTCAAAAATAAAAATATTTAATAATATTAAAAAAGCAGCTACTGGAAGCGATGTAGTATTCACAGACAAAGTTATATCTTTGAATGATAAAGTAAATAAATCAAAAAAACTTAGTAAATTTAAAAAATTCAAGGTCGATTCAAAAGTTATGTCTTATGCAAAAAAAGATGCAATTTTTCTCCATTGTTTGCCAAGAGGTTCTGAAGTTACAGATGAAGTTTTTTTAGGCAAGCAGTCTAAAGTTTGGGAGCAAGCTTTAAACAGAGTATACGTTCAAAAAAGTATTCTGTTATATTGCTTTGGAAAATTAAGGTAATGGTAATGGGCTATCGGAATTTTTATTCATAAAGAGAATTACAGAAGCTCTATCTTTTTCTTTTTTTAAACCTGCAAATGCCATTTTTGTACCTTTAATATGAGTTTGAGGCTTTATCAAAAACCCATTCATTTCTTCAAAAGTCCAAGATTTTCCATACGCGATTAAAGCTTTAGAATATTTGTAGTTGTCTAATCCACCTATATTTCTACCAATAACATTGTAAAGTGCAGGTCCAATATTATTTCTTCCACCTTTTTTTATAGAATGGCAAGCGCTACATTTCTTAAAAACTTTTTGACCATGAGTGGCATCTCCTAAAGCAAGTAATGCTGAAATATCAACTGATTGGCTTGCATTCGAAGATTGTGTAGTGGAAGCAGTAGCCGCTTCTAATTTATATGCACTAGTAGTTGGCTTTTCTACATGAAAAACTAAATCTGAAATTTTGCCTATACCAAAAATTACTACAAAAACCACTAATACTGCCGCAACAATTTTGTTAATTTCAAATGAATCCATGATTTTTAATTATTATGGTCGTATAACATGTTAAACAAAAAAAATACTAATTTAATTTTAATTATTGCGTCTCAAAGACGCATAATGCTGTAATTTATTACAATGAATACAATAATTTTAATACCCTCTAGGCTTGCAGCTAAAAGGTTGCCGAACAAACCTCTCTTAAAAATTAACAATTTATCAATAATAAATCACGTATATAAAAAGGCAAATTCTGCCGGTATCGGGGAAGTGTATGTTGCAACAGGAGATAAAGAAATTTTTAATGAAGTTATTGAGAATGGTGGAAATTGTATTTTAACTGAAAAGAATCATCATACCGGAACAGATAGAATATTTGAAGCTTATGAGAAACTTAAATCTAAAAATATTGAATATATTATAAATTTACAGGGCGACGAACCTATGATTGATGTTAATGATATTAAAAATCTTCACGAACATGCAATTAACAAAAGATCTGAAATAGGAACAATGGCGTCCAAAATAAAAGATAAAACTACATTTAATAAAAAAAATATAGTTAAAGTGATTACTAAAGATATACTATCTGTGAATAGCATTTCAAAAGCAAAAACTTTTTTAAGGGAAGTTCCATCAAGTATTTATAAGAATATCTATCATCATATTGGTATTTATATTTTTAAAGTTTCAATACTAAAGAAATTTGTTAATTTAAAGCAAACCAAAAATGAAAATTTACAAAATCTTGAACAATTAAGAGCCATGGATAATAATATTTCTATAGATGTAGTCTTGGCAAATTCAACACCTATAGGTATTGATACCATGGAGGATTTTATAGAAATTAAAAAATTAATGGAATATAAGAGTTAAAATTATGAAAATAGCTTATCAAGGAATAGCAGGTAGTTATAGCGAAAGTTGTGCAAAAGAAATGTATCCAAATTCTGAAACAATTTCCTGTAAAACATTTGATGAATGTTTTGAAAAAGCAAGCCAAGATAATTCTATAAAAACAATAATACCAGAGTCAAATAAAACAACAGGAAACATAGGAGTTGAATATTTAATTTTTAAATACAGACTAAATATTTATGCCGAACATTTTTTTTCTATAAATCATAATTTATTAGGAGTTAAAGGATCAAAATTGTCAGATATTAAAAATGTATATTCTCATGCACAAGCTTTAAGTCAATCTTCACAATTTATAAAAAAAAATAATTTGATTGAAAATGTAAGAGCGGATACAGCTGGCTCAGCTAAATATGTTTTAGAGACGAATGATAAAACTAAAGCAGCTATAGCATCAGCATTAAGTGCTAAAATTTATAATCTTGATATATTAAAAGGAAATATTCAGGATGATAAAAATAATGTAACTAGATTTTTAGTGATGGGAAAAGAAATATATCAACCAGATTTGAAAGATAAAAAATATATCACATCCTTTTTATTTAAGTTGAAAAGCAAGCCCGCTGCCCTATATTCAGCCCTTTCAGGTTTTGCACTTAATGGAGTAAATATGACTAAACTTCAAAGTTTTCCTGAAAAAAATTCATTTTCATCTTTTTTCTTTCTTTGCGATATAGAGGGTCATATTGAGGATAAAAAAATCAAAAATTCTTTAGAAGAACTCGGTCTCCATTGTGAAGACATGCACGTTCTAGGTGTTTTTAATTCTGATAAATTTAGGGAAAAATAATATATTATCTTTGTTGTAGAATAGAAAAATTTATTGGTATAATAAAGTTGGAGGCCAATCAGGTGGGGCTACCATGAACTCCCCCAGGCTTGAAAAAGAGCAAGGGTAATGAGTATTTTCCAGGTTGGTTGGTCTCCTATATAATGAAAAATAATTCAAAAGTATTAGCTCTAAAATATAGACCTCAAGTTTTTGAGGATTTGGTTGGTCAAGAGGTAATTGCTGAAACTATTTTTAATTCAATAAAATCAAATAAATCACCTAATGCATATTTATTTACAGGAATTAGAGGTGTTGGAAAAACGACTATTGCGCGACTTGTTGCTAAGTCCTTAAATTGTGAAAATGGAATAGATAACTTATGTAAAGATAATTTATGCAAACACTGTGATTCTATTATTAATTCTAATCATATAGATATATTAGAAATGGATGCCGCAAGTAAAACTGGTGTAGATGATGTTAGAGATTTAATAGAGTTTTCTCGCTACGGTCCCACAACTGCGAAATTTAAAATATTTATAATTGATGAAGTTCATATGCTTAGTAAACAGGCTTTTAACGCACTTCTAAAAACATTAGAGGAGCCACCTGAGTATTTAAAATTTATATTTGCTACCACCGAAATAAAAAAAATTCCTGTAACAGTAGTTTCGAGATGTCAAAGATTTGATTTATCAAGAATAAAATCTGATCAACTATTTCAGTATATAAAAAAAATTAATGAAAAAGAAAAGGGAAGTGTAACCGACGATGCTTTAAAATTAATTGTTAAAATATCTGAAGGTTCAGTAAGAGACGCATTATCATTGTTAGATCGTGGAATTATTAGTGCTACCGAGAAAGAAGTTTTAGATCTAAGCAAAGCACAAAAAATATATGGTTATTTTGACAAAAGTACTTTGATAGATTTATTTGAAAATTTATTTAAGGGTGATGAGAAAATGGTGATCGAAATATACAAAAAAATATATGAAGCCGGCGTAGAACCAAAAGTTTTTTTAAATGATTTCTTAGAGATTCTTTATTATTTTAAAAATATTTCATCAATAAAATTAGAAGGAGAAAATTTTTCATTAAATGATGAAGAATTTAATAAAATAAGTAATCTTTCGAAAAACCTAAGTTCTCAAGATCTTATTTTATTTTGGCAATTTACAATTAAAGTAATCGAAGAAATTGAGATAGTGTCAAATCCAAATTTATCTGTAGAAATGTTTTTAATTAGATTGTTATATTTAAAAGATTTTAAAAATAAAAAAATTGAAGAAGATATTGTTTCCACTAAAAATGTTGATAAAGGTAGCGCAACAAGCATAAAAACTGTAAATCAAATTAAAAATATTTCTCAAAAAGAAAAATTATCTCCCAAGGTAGAATTAAAAGTCAAAAATGAATTAATAATTGATAGTTTTGAAAAATTAATTGATTTGTGTAATAAAAATAAAGAAATTAAACTTAAATATGAATTAGAAAACAATGTTAATCTTGTAACTTTCTCTGTGGGTAGAGTAGAAATAGCATTTAATGAAAAACTAGAAAAAAATTTTATTAAAGATTTGTCTAATAAATTATATGAATGGACGAATAAAAGATGGGTTATTTCACTTTCTAAAAAAGAAGGAATGATTTCAAAAAAACAAGAACAAGGTATAAAAAAAGAAAAAGCTTTTGATCAAGCAAAAAATAGTGAAATTTATAAAAAAATAACTGATATTTTTACAGATGCAGAATTAATTGATGTAAAATTAAATGATAACAAAGATGACTGATTTCAGTAAAATTATTGATAAAGCAAAAGAACTGGAAGCCAAGATGAAAGAAAGTCAGGAAAAAATAAAAAAAATTGAAGCTGTAGGTGTTTCCGGAGGTGAAGCAGTCAAAGTTACTCTAAATGGCGAAGGTGAAATGATTAATTTAGAACTTAATGATGAAATATTAAAAGAAGACAAAAATATAATTGTAGATTTAATTTTAGCTGCTCACAATAATGCAAAATCTCAATTAAAATCAAAAACTTCAGAGGAAATTTCTAAAGCTACAGGTGGATTTGGCATACCAGGATTTAAATGGCCTATTTAATTTAAATGCAAAATATTAAAGAAATAGAAAACTTAATAAAATTAATATCGAAACTACCAGGTTTGGGACCCAAATCTGCTAAAAGAATAATTTTAAAAATGATAAATAATAGACAAGAATTAATGAAACCGTTAGCGCAGACTATAACTGAAGTTTATAAAAATGTAACTAGATGTAAAATTTGTGGAACATTAAAATCAAATTCTTCACCATGCGATAATTGTGAAAATGTTTCAAATAAATATAATAAAATTTGTATTGTAGAAAATATAGCAGATCAATGGGCAATTGAAAGTTCAAGTATATTTCAAGGATATTTCCATATTCTTGGAGGAAATTTATCAAATTCAAATAAAATAAGAAAAGAAGATTTACTGATTGATTCACTAATAGAAAGAATATCCAAAAATAATATTGAAGAGGTTATTTTAGCTACCAGTGCAACAGTTGAAGGTCAAACAACTGCATTTTATATACAAGATAGTTTAAAAAATATTAAAGTTAAAATCTCTAAACTTGCACAAGGTTTACCTATTGGAGGAGAAATAGAAAACCTTGATGATGGAACATTAATTTCAGCTTTTAAGAATAGAAAAGATTTAATAGTAACCTAATTTAACTTTTTTTAATCATTCTATTTAAATGTAAAAGTGGTTCTGTATATCCAGAGGGTTGAGATTTACCATGGAAAATTAATTCACAAGCAGCCTTAAATGCAATTGATTTATCAAAATTTGGAGACATATTTTCATAATCAGGATCATCTGTATTTTGCTTATCTACAATTTTTGCCATTTTTTTCATAATTTCTAAAACTTGTCTATTTGAGCATAATCCATGATGTAACCAATTTGCTATATGTTGAGATGAAATTCTTAAAGTAGCTCTATCTTCCATTAAACCAATATTATTTATATCCGGAACTTTTGAACAACCTATTCCTTGATCTACCCATCTAACAACGTAGCCAAGAATTGTTTGAGCTGAGTTTGAAATTTCATTGTTTATTTCTTCAACTGACCAGTTAGGCCTGTCTGCGATTGGAATAGTAAGCAAATCAGAGAGTTTTGTGGGTTTTCTTTTCATTATTTCTTTTTGTTTTTCAAATACATTTATACTGTGATAATGCATGGCATGTAATGCGGCGGCAGTAGGAGAAGGTACCCAAGCACAGTTTGCTCCAGAATTTACATGTCCTATTTTTTGCTCAATCATCTCTTTCATCTTATCTGGCATAGCCCACATACCTTTTCCTATCTGGGCAATTCCAGAAAATCCACATTTAAGACCTACATCTACGTTATTATCCTCATAAGTTTTAATCCATTTAGATTCTTTCATATCTCCTTTTTTGATCATTGGACCTGCTTCCATGGAAGTGTGCATTTCATCACCTGTCCGATCAAGGAAACCGGTATTCACGAAGAAGACTCTATTTTTTAAAGTTCTAATACATTCTTTTAAATTTGCAGAAGTTCTTCTTTCTTCATCCATAATCCCACACTTGATTGTGTATTTTTTTAATTTAAGAACTTCTTCAACTTTTGAAAAAATTAAATCACTAAATTGAGTTTCTTCAGGTCCATGCATTTTTGGTTTAACAATATAAATTGATCCTTCTCTAGAATTACCTTTTCTTTTTAAATCATGAATGCAGGCCGCTGATGTTATGAATGCATCTAATATTCCCTCTGGCACTTCAGATCCATCATTTAGAATAATAGCAGGATTTGTCATTAAGTGTCCCACATTTCTTACAAGAAGAAGGCTTCTTCCGTGTAATTTTGATTTTTTTCCATCAATTGAAATAAAACTTCTGTCTGGATTAAGTTTTCTTTCTAATTTTTTTCCACTTTTTTCAAATACTGATTTTAAATTTCCTTTCATTAATCCAAGCCAATTTCTATAGCAAGTTACTTTATCTTCAGCGTCTACTGCAGCTACGCTATCCTCATGATCACAAATTGTTGAGATAGCTGACTCAACAATTATATCGCTTATTCCAGCCGCATCTCTTGCCGCACTAAAAGCTCGTGGATTTATAATTATTTCAAGATGCAAATTATTATTTTTTAAAATTATAGCACCAGGTTTACTTTGATCTCCTCTATGACCTACAAATTTCTCTGGATTTGATAAATTATATTTAATATCTTCTTTAAAAATTATTAATTTTCTACCTTTTATCGCAAAACCTGTAATATCTTTCCAGTTTAAGTTTTTAATAGGGAAATATTTATTTAAAAAATTTCTTGTATACTTAATTACCTCTTGACCTCTAAGGGGATCATATTTTTCACTGCCACTTTCTTCAGACTCTATTATATTAGAACCATATAAGCTGTCGTATAAACTAACCCATCTAGCATTTGCAGCATTTAAGCTATATCTTGAATTCATTATTGGAACAACTAGTTGAGGCCCAGCTATACCAGATATTTCCTCATCTAAATTTTTTGTTTCTATCTTAAAATCTTTTCCCTCTTTTTTTAAATAACCTATTTCCTCCAAAAATTTTTTATATTCTTTGTGATCAAAATTTTTAGATCTATTTTTTTTATGCCATAAATCAATTTCTTGTTGTAAAGTTTCTCTTACTTCTAGTAATTTTTTATTTTTAGGTGCTAATTCGTGAATTGCTCTATCAAAACCTTCCCAAAATTTGTTTACTTCAATATTAGTTTCAGCTAAAAGTTCATTTTTTACAAAATTTGCAAGCTCTTTTGCTACAGATAGATTGTGAATTTTAACAAATTGTTCTCTCATAAATAACAAATCTTATAATAAATATATATTTTAGCACAATCTAAATAACTTATTTTAACAATTTATTGCCTTTTTTGTTTATAATAAAGAGACTATATGAAAAATTATTTAAATTTTGAAACAGAAGTAAAAAATCTTGAAGAAGAACTAGATTTATTAAAAGATCCCTATAATAAAGAAGGCTTATCTGAAGTTAATACTTTAAAAATATCTGAAATTCAAAAAGAGTTAGATGAAAAACTGAAAGATATTTATTCAAATTTAGATCCTTGGCAAACAACATTAGTTGCAAGGCATGAAGATAGACCAAAATCAAAATTTTTTATAGATAATTTATTTGAAGATTTTGTTCCACTTTCTGGAGACCGTTTTTATGGTGAGGATAAATCGGTTATTTCAGGTTTTGCAAAATTTAATAATAAATCTGTTTTGGTAATTGGGCAAGAAAAGGGAAATGATTTAGAAACTAGGATTCAAAGAAATTTTGGCATGATGCGACCCGAAGGCTATAGAAAATCAATTAGATTAATGAAACTTGCTGATAAATTTAATATTCCAATAATTTTATTTATAGATACACCCGGAGCATATCCTGGAGTTGGAGCTGAGGAAAGGGGACAAGCAGAAGCTATCGCAAAATCAATTCAGTGTAGCATGGAATTAAAAGTACCTACTATATCTGTGATTATAGGAGAAGGAGGGTCTGGAGGAGCAATAGCCCTGGCATCAACAAACAAAGTATTAATGCTACAAAATGCCGTTTACTCTGTCATTTCACCAGAGGGCTGTGCAACAATTTTATGGAGAGATCCAAAAAAAACCCTAGAGGCATCAAAGGCTATGAAACTTTCATCAAAAGATCTGTTAAATTTAGACATCATTGACGAAATTATACCCGAGCCAATTGGTGGAGCGCATAGAGATAAAGATTTAATATTGGATAATGTTAGAAATTCTTTAGAAAAAAACTTAAATGTTTTTTTAAAAATGGATGAGGATGGAATTTTAAATCATAGAAAAAATAAATTTTTATCTATTGGAAGAACAAAAGGCTTTACTAGTCAATCAAACTTATCTGATGATCTTTCAATGAAAGAAAATTTTCTTAACAAATTAAAACTTAAGTTTATAAAAGATAAAAAAATTCTTTATTTTGGAGCCATTATATTAATTATGATTTTTTTAAGTTTAATTTATTATAGCGCTCCGTGACAATGCTTATATTTTTTACCCGAATTACACGGGCATGGTTTGTTTCTTCCAATTTTATTCTTTGAAAATTCGTCAAATTTTTTGCTTTGTTGATTTTCAATATTTTCTTCTTCTGTCTTATTTATTATTTTTAAATTAAGTAATACTGTTATCAAATCATTTTTAAGTTTATTTAGTAAATTTTCAAAAAGCATAAAAGCTTCTTTTTTGTATTCCACTAAAGGATCTCTTTGCCCGTAAGATCTTAACCCAATGACTTGTCTAAGTTGTTCAAGATATTGTATGTGCATTTTCCAATTTTGATCTATTAATTGTAAAAATATTCTTTTTTCAATATCGTATGCTTGTTTGTCACCAATTACCTGGACTCTTTCTGCTCTACTATTTGAAAATTTTTGATTTATTAAGTTTTCAAATTCTTTATCGCTGGTATTAATTAATTCTTTGATTTGGTTATCATCAAATGATTTACCAAGTAAAGATTTAATTTGACTTAAAAAAATATTTGAATTTTTTTTTGATAAATTTTTCACTTTAAGCAGTTTGAAGTTATCAATTATTTCATTTAAAAAACCGTCAGCGTATTTATATGAGTCTTCATCATCAATAACATTATTCCTTTGATTAAATATTACTTGTCTTTGATCGTTTAATACATTGTCGAATTTTAAAAGAGTTTTTCTTATATCAAAATTTCTAGTCTCAACTTTTTGTTGTGCCCTTTCAAGAGCTTTATTAATCCATGGATGATCAATACTTTCGCCATCTTTTAATCCAAGTTTTTCGAGTATATTATTCATAGAATCTGATCCAAATATTCTCATAAGGTCATCTTCTAAACTTACAAAAAAAACTGAATTGCCTTCATCTCCCTGTCTTCCTGACCTTCCTCTTGCTTGGTTATCAACTCTTCTACTTTCCATTCTTTCAGTTCCTATTACAAATAATCCTCCTATTTTTTTTATTTCATCTTTTTGATCTTCATTTTGACCACCTAACTTAATATCCACACCTCTTCCTGATATACTTGTAGTTATAATTATTGAATTTTTTTCCCCCGCATTTGCAATTATTTCTGCTTCCCTCTCATGATTTTTTGCATTGAGAACAGTATGCTTAATTTTTTTTTCCTCTAATAATTTTGAGTAGTGCTCTGATTTATTAATGCTTGCTGTAAATACTAATAAAGGTTGGCCCTTATTGTTACAATCTTCGATCTTACTAATTATTGCTAAATCTTTCTCTTTTGCTGTTCTAAATATTTGATCATTCCAATCAATTCTTATCATTTTTTTATTAGTAGGAATTGATACCACCTGGAGATTATATATTTCATAGAACTCAGCTGACTCGGTTTGTGCAGTTCCAGTACAACCAGCTAGTTTTTCATAAAGTTTAAAAAAGTTTTGATAAGTAATTGAAGCCAAAGTTTGATTTTCTGAATTTACTATCAACTTTTCTTTTGCTTCTAGACTTTGATGCAGTCCATCACCAAACCTCCTTCCTGGAAGCTGCCTTCCTGTTTGTTCATCAATTATTACTACTTGTTCATCTTTGACAATATAATCTCTCCCATTCTGAAAAAGATGATTTGCTCTTAGTGCTTGATTTACATGATGAACTAGATGTAAGTTTTCAGGATCATAGAAATTATTATTTTTTAAAATACCAGCATTTGTCAATATATTCTCAATATTATCTATTCCTTTATTTGTAAGCAAAATATTTTTGTCTTTTTCATCAATTTCATAATCTTCATTTTTTAAATTTTTAACAAGTTTATCTATAGCTAAATATTGACTAGTTTTATCTTCTGCTGCACCAGAAATTATTAAGGGTGTTCTTGCTTCATCAATTAAACACGAGTCTATTTCATCAACGATTGCAAAATAGTGCTTTCTTTGAACCATTTCTTCTCTAGTAAATTTCATATTATCTCTTAAGTAATCAAAACCTAATTCACTATTTGTTGCATATGTAATATCTTTTGAATAATTTTCTTTTCTTTCAGTATCGGACTGACCAGTATTTATATAGCCACATGATAGACCTAAAAAATTATAAATTTTACCCATATTTTGACTATCTCTTTTTGCTAAGTAGTCATTTACAGTTACAATATGAACTCCTTTTTTTTCCAGTGCATTTAAATATGCAGCTAGAGCAATAGTTAAAGTTTTACCTTCTCCTGTTTTCATCTCGGCAATTTTATTTTCATGTAGAACTATTCCTCCAATCAGCTGGACATCAAAATGTCTTTCTTTATTTGTTCTTTTTGATGCCTCTCTTAGAAGAGCAAAAGCTTCTGGCAATATATCATTTGTTGTTTTGCCATTTTTCAATTTATTAATAAGATTATCCGTTTTTTTTGGAAATTCTGAATTTTCTAATTTTTCTATATCTTTTTCTAAATTATTTATCTTATCTATAATTTTTTTTGTTTTATCCAACTCTTTTTGATTTCCACTTTTTATCAGTTTTGAAATAATATTTAGAGGGTTAAACATTTTTGATGTATTATTAGTTATTTAAACTATATAGTAATTGTTTTAAGATTTTAAATATCATGATTTTTAACATAAACAATTTTTTTGAAAACAGTAACAATAATTCTAAAATTGGTGATTTTCAGGATCTTGACCACATTGATGGGGTAGCAATATCTACAGTAAATGCAGGTTTATATGAGAAAAAGAGAGATGATTTAGTATTATTCTATTTTAGAGATGGCGCAAACTATGCTTCAGTTTTCACAAAATCTAAAACTGTTTCTGAAAATATTAAATGGAACCTGAAAGTTAAATCAAAAAAATTAACTGCACTTTTAGTCAATACAAGAAACGCAAATGCCTTAACCGGAATTGATGGATACAAATCATTAAAAGAATTATCTTTAGATCTATCTAAATATCTTACAGAAAAACAAAGTATTGATGAAGAAAAACCAAAAAAAATAAACCCAAATGAATTAATGTTTGCTTGTACAGGAACTATAGGTGAAAAATTTCCAAAAGAAAAAATTAAAATAAGTATACCTAATTTAATTAAAAAATTAAAATACACTCAAAATAAATTAATTTGGTTAAAGGCCGCACTTGGAATAATGACTACGGATACAAAGCCAAAGATTGCTATGGCTGAATGTAACATAGGATCTGCCAAAGTTAAAATATATGGTATTGCTAAGGGTTCGGGTATGATTTATCCTAATATGGCAACAACACTTGGTTTTTTATTTACTGATGCAAATTTATCATCTTTAATACTTAAACAGCTTTTAAAAAAAAATATAGATACCACTTTTAACGCTATAACTTGTGATGGAGATACTAGTACAAATGATATGGTGTCTATTTTTTCAACAAATAAAGCAAATAACTCTATAATTAAAAATATTAAAGATCCCAAATTGAAAAAATTTAATGAAGCTGTAAATGAGGTCTTGTTAAATTTAGCAAAGAGAGTCGTTTCAGATGGAGAAGGTGCATCAAAATTTATAACAATAAATTGTAAAAATTGCAGAACAGAAAAAGATGCAAAAAAAATTTCTTTTAGCGTTGCAAACTCACCATTAGTAAAAACTGCTTTTGCTGGGGAAGACCCAAATTGGGGAAGAATTGTAATGGCAGTAGGGAAAAGTGATGCAAAAGTTGAAGTTAAAAAATTATCAATTTTAATTGGTCCTCATAAAATTTTAGTTAATGGTAATTTATTTGATAAATATGATGAAAATAAAGTAAAAGATTATATGAAAAATAGTTCAATAGATATCACTATAGATCTTGGATTAGGTAGTAAAAATTTCACTGCTTATACTATGGATTTGACAAAAGAGTATATAGAAATTAATGCAGATTATAGATCTTAGATATATTGATATTCTTAATATTGTTACTAAATATTTGTTATGATCAAATATTCTTTAAGGTGCCAAGATTGCTTGCTTGAATTTGATAGCTGGTTTAGTTCATCAAAAGAATTTGATCGTCTTTTAAAGCTCGGACATTTGAATTGTGAAGTATGTCAATCTTTAAAAATTGAAAAATCTTTAATGTCGCCTAATTTAGCAAAAACAAAAAAATCTCTAGATCAAAAAAAACAAAAATATAAAGAAATAAAAGATAAACTTAAAGAATATCAAAAATTTGTTAAAAAAAATTTTGAATTTGTAGGAGATAATTTTGCTTATGAGGCAAGATCTCTTCATTATAATAGTAAAAAGTCTAAAAAGGCGATTTATGGAAATGCTTCTAAAGAAGATATAAAAGAATTAAACGATGAAGGAATAGAAACAGATACAATACCTTGGATTGAAGATAAGGAAAACTAAACTTTTAAAAATTTAGATATATAATTTATTGATTTGTCAGAAGAAATATTCCACTGATCATATATAGGATTAAATTTTACTCCATCAATTTTTTTTAAACTTAATGAATTTTTCCTACAAATTTTTATAAGATTTTCGGGTTTTACAAATTTATTCCATTCATGTGTTCCAATTGGTAACCATCTTAATATATATTCGGCTCCAATTATTGCAAATAGATACGATTTTAATGTTTGGTTTAATGTAGCTATAAACATTATTCCAGATTTTTTTAAAAACTTTGAACTTTTATTCATAAAAACATTCAAATTATCAACATGTTCAACAACTTCCATATTTAAAATGACATCAAATTTTTGGTTTGTTTTAAAATTTTCAGGTGTTACGTTTAAGTATTTAATATTTAGCTTGGTTTTTTCTAAACGATGTTTTGCAACTTGAATATTTTTTTCTGATGCATCTATACCAATAATATTTCCTCCCAATCTCGCCATTGGCTCTGATAATAATCCGCCACCACAACCAATATCCAGAATATTTAAGCCGTGTAGAGGCTTGACTTTGTTTTTTATTTTAAAGTCATTTACTATATTTTCTTTAATATATTTAAT
>CEUZ01291177.1_pt1 | contig 19670 bp, 17 predicted proteins | sample 361511 | NCBI WGS metagenome assembly CEUZ01 (sample SAMEA2622822, study PRJEB7988) | marine metagenome | biome: marine biome (ENVO:00000447); feature: surface water layer (ENVO:00002042); material: "saline water (ENVO:00002010), including plankton (ENVO:xxxxxxxx)" | depth 5 m
CCCTTTTGGGAGTGCCAGTTCGAGTCTGGCCGAGGGCACCAAAAGTTTATGTTGAATGTAATTTTAGATATCGGTGCTAATGATGGTTCCGATGGATTAGGTTATGCGTTATTTAATCCAAACTTGAAAATATATGCTTTTGAACCTAACCCTGAATTAATTTCAAAGATTAATAAAAATAAAGAAAAAATTGAAAAAATTTTTAATGTAAAATTATCAAACTACAAAATTGTTAATAAAGCAGTTTCAAATTTTAATGGTACATCTGATTTTTATTTGTCCGAGTTAGATCTATGTTCATCTTTGCTAAAATATAAATTTGTAAAAATGAAGAAAAAAATTGCGTGTGAAGTTATAACTTTAGAAAAATTTTGCTCAGAAGAAAAAATAGATAATATAGTTTTTCTTCATGTTGATACCCAAGGCTCTGATTTGGATGTATTGAAAGGTTTAAAATTTTATAAAAGTATAGTACATGAAGGTGTTATTGAAACTATGCTTAATAAAGAAGACTTAAATTACGTTGGTGCTTGCACTCTGGATGACGTAAAAAATTTTTTTCAAGGATCATCATATGAAATAATAGAGGAAAAATATAATGCTCCAAAGGAACTAAATGTCTATTTTAAAAATAAAAAATGTAAAAATACTAATAAAATTTCTATTAACAAATTTAATCCAAGATTTTTAAGAAGAATCACCGAAAATAGGCTGAACTTTAAAGATAATATTTATATTTATTATTTAAAAAAAATAAGGTTAAAAATAATATAACATCATTGATTTTTACTATTTTACAAGCTGTTTTATAATGAAAAAACTAAATATATTTAATTTAAAAATATCTGTTCATATACCATTTTATTTTGATAAAGATAAAAAAAAGAAAACACAGCATCTAGATAAAATTTGCAATACATATTTAAAATTTTCAAAAAAAACTAAAATATTTATTCACACTAACAAAAGAAAAATTTCACATAACAAAAGAATTAAATATATTTATTATGATTTAACTAACAAACATCCTTTCCTGCTTACATGGATGCCAAGAAAATTGATGAAAAAACAAGCCAATAAATTTGATATTTTTATTTACACTGAAGATGACATTTTATTTACAAAAAAAAATTTAGAATATTGGTTAAAAAATAAAGATGCTTGTATAAAAAATAATTATAACCTTGGTTTTTTGCGTGTAGAAAAAAATAATTCTTTATATGCAATTGATCAAATTAGAAAATTAAAATTTTACAAAAAAATTGGTAAAACTTTTTTTATAGTTATTGAAAATCCTTATTGTGCATTTTGGATATATGACAAAAGTGAGTTTGGTAAATTTATTAAAACTAAATATTATAATTTTAAATGGAAATTTTTAAAAATTGGAAATGTAAATTTAATGAGAGAAATGGCTTCTATAGGATGGCATGGTTATGACACAAAAAAAGGTTTTAGCATGGGCCGCTATAACGCAAGTATAATTCCATTAAAAGGCAGATTGCTCGATAAAAATTCATTTATTTATCATTTGTCATCTAATTACTCCAAAAACCCAGCAGGATTATTTGGAACTTTTAAGATCAAATATTTATTAGAAAAAAATTTGGTAAAATTTATTACACCTACATATTTAGAAAAAAGTATTAATAAAACATTATTTTATTTGTATTCATTATTTCGAATAAATTTTAAAAATTTAAAAAGAAAAATTATATAATGCTTAGATTGTGGTATAAGATTAATTATTAAAAAAATGAAAATTTTTGACTGCACACTATATTATGATGAAGATTTAATACTTGAAGTTAGACTTAATATGCTTAACAAGTATGTTGATAAATTCGTTATATCCGAGTCAATGTTCACTCATAGTGGTGAAAAAAAAAAATTAAATTTTAATATAAACAAATTTCCTGAGTTTAAAAAAAAAATAATATATTTACCTGTAGATAGTGAGCCGGACGATCTTATTTACCAGAATAGTGATAATAACCATTTTGAAAAAGATATTCACAGGAGAATTAACAGCATCAAAAGAATAGCTTACCAGAGAAATAAATTAACTGATGGATTAACGGAAGCTGGTAACGATGATTTTATATTTTATAGCGATAATGATGAGATGCCAAATTTTGATAATTTTAACTTCGAAGCAAATAAAAATAACATTGTTATGTTTAAGCAAAAGCTATTCTATTATAAGTTTAACTTATTATGTGACAGGGTTGATTGGTTTGGCACAAAGGGTTGTAAAAAAAAGAATTTAATTTCATTTGAGTGGCTCAGACAGTTAAAAACAAAAAAATATCCTTTTTTTAGGTTTGATACTATTTTTTCAAAGACAAAGTACCGTAATGTAAAAATAATTGATGATGGCGGTTGGCATTTTACGCGATTACAAAAACCCGAAGATATTCATGCCAAGGAATTAAATGCAGAACACCATGATGAATATAGATTGGCAAAAAAAAATGTTTCGCGAATTGCAGATTTAATTAAGAGAAAGTCTATAGATTACGACCATAAAGCAAAATCTACTGATTTTAAATTTTCAAAAGAATTCAAGCTAAAAACATTGTCAATGGAACATATGCCGTTATTCTTGCAACAAAACGCAAAAAAATATTCAGAATGGTTTGATTAAGATAAATAAAAAAATTAAATCGATTTTCTGTTTTATTATTGATTTATAGAAATTATAAATATAGACACAATTGACTGAAATATAATTATGAAAATTTTAATTACTGGAGTGGCTGGATTTCTTGGTTCTCATTTATCTCAAAAACTATCAGAACTAAATCATGAAATTATAGGTGTTGATAATATGATGGGTGGTTACGAGGACAATATACCTAAAAATATTAAATTTTTTAATTTTGACTGTTGTAATTTAGCAAAAATGAATGAAGTCATGAAAAATGTTGATGTTGTTTATCATTGTGCAGCTACTGCTCACGAAGGCCTGTCAGTATTTTCCCCATTCGAAATATCTAAAAATAATTTTTTAGCGTCAGTTTCGGTCTTTTCAGCAGCTATTTCAAATAAAGTTAAAAGAATAATATTTTGTTCATCTATGGCAAGATATGGTGATCAACAAACTCCATTTACAGAAGATATGGAGCCAAGACCTGTAGATCCTTATGCTATTTCTAAGGTTGCTGCAGAAAATGTTTTAAAAAGTCTATGTGAACTTAATAGTATAGAATGGGTTATAGCAGTACCGCACAATATTATTGGACCAAGACAGAAATACGATGATCCTTTTAGAAATGTTGTTTCTATAATGATTAACAGAATGCTACAGAAAAAAGCCCCAATAATTTATGGTGATGGAAAACAAAGAAGATGTTTTTCGTATGTTGATGACTGTATAACTTGCTTAATCCCAATGCTTGATCAAAAAAATTTAAACAAGCAAATAATTAATATTGGTCCAGATGAAGAATTTGTAACTATAAATGAAGTTTCTGAAATCTGTTCAAATGTTACTGGAAGCAACTTAAAGCCAATTTATAAAAAAGATAGACCTCAAGAGGTTAAACATGCAACCTGTTCAGCTGATAAAGCTAGAAAGTTATTAAATTATAAAACCAAAACTAATTTAAAACAGGGAATTATAGAAACTTTTAATTATATTAAAAAGAGAGGAACCAAACCTTTTAATTATCATATTAATTTGGAAATTAAAAATGATTTAACGCCAGATACATGGCTTCAAAAAGAGATTTAATGGCAAAACAATTAATTTAAATAAAATTTTTATATAAAAGATTAATTATATAAGTCATGAAAAAATATCACTTTATTATTGATAAAATAAATAAAAACCAAAAATTAAGAAAAATTTTTCTAGATAAGTACAAAAATTATCCACCTCACATATCAGATATCTTTGTGGTTATTGGTGGAGATGGTTTCATGCTAAAATCACTAAAAAAATATCAAAAATATAATAAACCTTTTTACGGTATTAATAGTGGTACATTTGGTTTTTTAATGAATAAATATAAAAGTTTTAATATTGATGGGCCAATTTCTAAAGCTAAGCTATTTTTAATATCACCTTTAGAAATGTCAGTATTAACTAGGTCTGGTAAAACTTTCTATGCAGTAGCAATTAATGAAGTATCTGTATTAAGACAAACAAGACAAACGGCATCTTTACAAATTAAAAATAGAAAAAAATTTTTAATGAGGAAATTAGTCTGCGATGGTGTTCTTGTTTCAACACCCGCAGGCAGTACAGCTTATAACTTGTCTGTAAATGGTCCAATTTTGTCCCTCAATTCTAAAAAGTTAGCAATTACTCCAATAAGCCCATTTCGCCCAAGAAGATGGAAGGGCAAAATAGTTTCTTCTTCATCGCATATTGAAGTAAGAAATTTAAATATTAATAAAAGATCTATTAGTGCTGTGGCTGATAATTTTGAAGTTAGAAACGTAAAAAATATTAAAATTAGAATTAATAATAAGATTAAATTTAAATTACTTTACGATAAACGCACTAGTTTGACCAAAAAAATTAGTTTAGAACAACGCATGAGAAAGTAACTTTAAAAATACCCGTTATTTGTCTTGTATTATTTGGTATTTTCAACTAAAAAACTTTTTGCGCCCTCATAGCTCAATTGGTAGAGCAACTGATTTGTAATCAGTAGGTTCGCGGTTCGAGTCCGTGTGGGGGCACCACAGCAACCACAGAAAATGTGCGTTTTTGCACATTAAAGGTTGTATTTTATAGTTTAACCAAAAAAACTTTAAAACCCCTTAATTTATAGCAATTTCATTGCATTTTTTACTTAGTGATATAATTACAACACCATCAAAAAATATCAGTATTATTTAAATATAAGAGAATATTTAATTGATTATTGTGTTCTTTAGGATACTTTTATCTTTACGTTGAGTAAGATTCGTGAATAATGAATTTTGAGTGAATACTAAGTTTTAAGTTAATATATATAAAGGGAGAATAAAATGAATAGAATTTACAAGTTTCTGATAGCTCTATTCGCAACAGTATGCCTGACTAGTTCGGCAATGGCATTTTCTGGTGTGAGCGTAGGAGTAATGTTTTCAGATAACGATTTAGACACATACGGTACTGAGCATGAAAGAGGTGACGCAACTAACGGTGACGATGAAATGGCGAGTACATCAAAATCAGCGTCAGAAGAAGTTGCATCAATTTTTGTTGAGTACACAACACCACAAGGTACAACTTTTGGAGCAGAATATTTTCCAGGAGAAGCAGTACTAGGAAGTGGAAGCAGAACTGATACAACGACTGCAGATGCAGACGCTGGTACTTCATCAGTTGATTATACTGCTAAAGCAGAAGTAAAAGATATAATTTCATTATACGTAGAACCAACTTACATGGTGAACGATATGTTTGGTGTTTACGGTAAAGTAGGAGCAACTAACCTGAAGGTATTATCTTTAGAGAACATTGACTCAGGAGATAATTCAGCTAACTACCCAGATGATGATGTTTGGGGAAGCATGTTAGGTTTAGGTGTTAAAGCAGTAAGTCCAATCGGTCTTTTCATAAAATTAGAAACGATGGAATACAATTTCGAGCCTATCGAAATGGTATCATCTACAGGTAATGGTAACATGATCACTGCTGATCTTGATATCCAATCCTTTAGAGCTGCAATAGGATATAATTTTTAAATAAGAAGTTAATAAAACTTTATATATAACTTCACTCAAAACACAATTACCCGGGCATAAAAACCCGGGTAATTTTTTTTTATATAGGTATTAAAGTTTAAGTTCTTTTAAAATAATCTAATATTGATACGATTAATACGTTCATAATAAGTTGTATGGATATTCCAAGAGCAATTAGACCAAAAATTAGCGAGTAATTACCAATATTTAATATTTGTAATTTAATATTTAATAGAAGTAATAGAGAAAAGATTAGAAGCACAATTGATATAGTAAATGCACGAGCAAAGGTTAAAAATTTATAAATACTAAGAACATAGTCATTTTTTTTAAATCCTAGATATATAGAGGCAACGTTAGCAAAGAGGCTAAAGAAAATGAATTGTATTGCTGCAAAAAAAGAAACAACAGAAATTAAAAAATTCGTGTCCATATGTGACATAAGAGAGAAATCAAATTTTGTAAAATATTTAACGGAAATAAACATGAATATTAATGAAATAACCAGTGACGGGACTTGACTGCCTGCTAATAAAATAAATTTTAGTGTTTTAAAACCATCTGCAAAAGTTCTTAAGTGGCTTGTGGAAGTTTTTCTCTTATCCTTATGGTATGTAATCGGTATTTCCGAGTATTTTATTGATGAAGAATAGAGTTTTATTACACTTTCTATATTAAATTCCATTCCACTGCTAAAAAAGAAATTTTTTTCATAAACAGATCTTTTATACATTCTAAATCCACAATAAACGTCATTAGATTTAATTCCAAAAAATAGCTTTGTCATAAAACTTAAGAAGGGATTACCTATGTACCTATGCGAAAAAGGCATAGCACCATCCATAATTTTTCCACCATATTTTTCAAATCTGCAGCCTTGTATAAACTCATAACCTTCTCTTGCCTTATCAATAAATTTATTTAATTCTGTAAAATCATAGCTGTCATCACCATCGGCAACTGCTACATATTCGCATGTAGTATTTCTCATTCCTGTTTTAACTGCATTTCCATAACCTTTTTTATTTTCAATTATAACTTTTACGTTAAGTTTTCGAGCTATTTCAGCAGTTTTATCAGTTGAATTATTATCAATTATTATAATTTCCGTTTTTTCAATATTAGCTTTGTCAAAGACCTTTTTAACTTTTTCTATACAAAAGGAAATGCTATCTTGTTCATTGAGGCAAGGAATCAGGACACATAATGATTTCATTTATTGGTTGAATCTCCGTTATTGTGATATTAAAACCATAGGTGTAAAAACAAAAATATATAACAAAATTAGTTAAAATAAAATAAAATTATAAAGCTTTAATTAATAAAATGAAAAAAGACATATGGATTTCTGATTTAACACACACAGCTCAGGGAATTGGTGCAAACGGTTTTCCTTTAGGTGCAAGTTATATTTATGCTTATGCTAAAAGTAAATTTGAAAATGAATTTAATTTTAGACTTTTTAAACTTCCAGAACATTTACAAGAAGCCCTTAATGGAACATCTCCAGCTATATTTAGTTTTTCTAACTATAGTTGGAATTTGGAATTAGGGTACAAATTTGCTTCTTTAGCTAAACAAAGAAATCCAAATGTTATTACAGTTTTTGGTGGCCCAAACTTTCCAACAGATGAAAATGAGAAAATAGAATTTTTGAAAAAGAAACCTGACATAGACTTTTATATTGAGCTTGAAGGTGAACTTGGATTTGTAGATTTAGTTACAAAACTTATTGAAAATAATTTTAATGCTGAAAAATTAAAAAAACATGGACAAAAAATAATTAACACATGTTATGTACATGATGATCAGCTAATTGGTGGCACTGTTGAAAGAATTAAAAATATAAATATTATTCCATCGCCATATCTTACTGGCGCCTTAGATCAATATTTTCATCTGCCTTTAATACCAATGATCGAAACTACACGTGGCTGCCCATTTACTTGCACTTTTTGTGCTGACGGACTCGACATAAAAAGTAAAATAAATAGATATGATATTCAGAGAACAAGAGAGGAATTACAATATATTGGAAAAAATATTAACAAGGTCGATGAACTTATTGTGACTGATTTAAATTTTGGTATGTATAAGCAAGATCTTGAAACTGCTAAAGAGATAGCGAAAATTCAAAAAGATTATAAATACCCTATTTCAGTTGATGCTCCTGCAGGAAAAAATATGCCAAAGAGAATTATAAATATTGCAAGCATTATGAAAGGTTGGTCAATGGGCGGGGTTATTCAATCTAGCGACCCAGAAGTACTTAAATCAATTAGAAGAAGCAATATATCAGTATCGGCTTATAAAGAATTAATTGATTTTGGTAATACACAGAAAAGCAATAGAACTTACACAGAAATTATACTTGGATTACCAAATGATACAAAAGAAAAACATTTCCAATCTTTACGTCTAGGTGTAGAGAAAAAAGTAAACAATTTAAGAATGCATCAAGCTATGCTTTTAACTGGAACAGAAATGGCTTCTAAAAAAGATCGGGAAAAGTATGGACTAATGACTAAGTTTAGAACACTTCCAGGTAACGTTGGTAATTATAAAATATTAGATAAAGAACATCCTGTAGCTGAAGTGGAGGAAATAGTTGTTGGAAGTAATACGCTATCTATGGATGATTATATTGAATGTAGAATAATGAATTTAATCATCAAAACTTTTTATAATAATAATATATTTAGCGAGATTCATGCTATGCAGAGAGCTATGGGCATATCACCATTTGATTGCCTGCTTTATATCAAAGAACACGATGAAATGTACACTGATAAAATAAAAGAAATCATAAAGAGTTTTGTCGCCGAAACAAAAGAAGATCTTTTCGACTCCAGGGATAAAGCAAATGAGTATGTGCTTAAACCTGGAATAATAAAAAAATATATAGATGGCGAACTTGGAACAAATGAACTATTTTTACATAGCGCTCTTTTGTTTAATGAGTTTAAGGATATTACTAATTTAATGTTTGATTCAGTTAAAATAATTATTAAGCAAAAAGGTATGTTCACAGAATCAATAGATAGCTATTTGTCTGATTTAAAAAAATTCACTCTTATGCGTAAAAATATTCCGCTTAACGGAAATGGAAAAAAATTAAATGGTTCTGGCTCAGTTTTATTCGGTGAATTTAAATATGATTTTGAGTTAATTCATAAATCTGATTATTTTTTAGACCCTAATTCTATTCAAAAATTAGACACTCCAATAAAATTAAAGTTTTTTCACACCGATAAACAGCAAAAGCACATAACCAATCAACAAAAATTATATTCTAATCATGCTCTAGGTATGGGGAGAATGCTGCAACAGACTAATCTAAATTTAGTCTTCAGAACATTTGAACGAAATTAATATTTATATACAACCACTTTCTTTAAGAAAATTTAACCATTCCCTTTTTTCATCTTGGTAATTAGGTAGATTATTATATTCCAAAAGAGTTTCAATAGAATCAGAGCAAGAAAAGCTTTTGCCAGATATAAAGTTAGGTTTTGAATTTATTTGATACTGAGAAAATAAAATAGTTTGAGAAAAAATAGAATATAAAAATAATAATACAAAAAATATTGAAGTAATCTTATGGATTAAATTACCCGAAAATTTATTAATTTTATGATTATAATTTTGAATAGAATAAGCAAGAAAATAAGAAAAAAGTGCAGCCAACGATAGCATTAGATACGGTTTGTCATTATTAAAAAACAGGGTTGTTATTGCTGCAAAAAAAGCCATAGATATTAAGGAAAATTGTAAATATTTATAAAAACTATATTTATATATTTTTTGAAAAATTATTATTGATAGTAATATAAAAATAATTATGAAAAAAAGTGTTAATGATAATTTAGTCTTAAAAAATGAAAAATAATCTGTAATTGTATAGAAGTTAGTTTCACCTAAGCTTAACATATATGTCTGATGTGCTAAAATTAACAAAATTAATATTTTAAAGATGGTATTTAATTTTATGGATTTAAAATTATCTTTGATATTTAATATTGCATAAAATGTTAATATAGATACGCCAGATAATCCTCTGGCACCGTACGTCCCTAAACCCCACCACCAAGCAGACAAAGAACTATGTATTATTAGATGAATAATAGTAAGCATTGATACAATTAAAACTATCCATCTAGAATTATCTTTTATTAAGTTCTTTTTAAAAAAAACTATTAGTAGAATAATTATACTTAATAAATAAAATGGATGATAAAATAGTAAACCATGCCACGTAGAAAAAATCACTTCAAATAACTTAAAATTAGTTATACTAAAATATGAAAAATCAGCATTACCAAGGTTGTATGCGCTTCCAAAAAAACTACCGTTAAGTAATTTATGATAAATAGCAAGAAAAATTAGTGCTGCAAGGATAAACGATGATCCAAAAAATAAAATTTTAATATATTTAAAAATATTTTTTTTATCTATTTTATTTTTTCCAAATTTTTTAACATAAAAAATTAACAGCAGAGCTGAAGCAAGAAATACGTTAGTAATCTTAATTAGAATTAAAAAATACAAAGTAATTCCAAATAAAATTGAGCTGGTAATATCAAAATCTTTAGCACTTTTGGAATTATGTTCTATTGAGAAGATGGAGATTAAAGTTAAAAAGATTGTCCATGTTTCAGTTGAATACTTGTTAATATAAAATCCGCCAGGCAACATTAAATAAGCAATTGAAATAAAAAATAAGAAATTAAATTTAGATATTTCATATTTTTTACAAATTTTATAAAACAGAATTATATTAATGATGGTTAATAATGCGGAGCTAGTTTTCATAATAGCTAAACCTTTAATAAAAAATGTTTTGCTTAAGAAAGATGTGAATAATCCAACACCATAATACCAGTGAACTAATGGCAAACCATTTTTGCTTTTTGGATAGTCAGAAAAAACACTTAAGTTAGAAGTTGAAAAATATTCTGACCAAATTAAATAGTGTGTATAATCAGGCCCTCCACCAGATGTAATAACTAGAATAGATAAAAAAAGAAATAGTAAAAAAAGAAAATAATCTGATGCAGTAAATTCCTTATTCATAATTAGTTTAATTGTAATATCACTTTCTAAAGTCAGTAAAATCTAATTTATAAATTCCTCTCTTGTCTACAGAAACATAAATATCCCCGTTACTATCTTCATAAAGTTCATTTTTAGAATTTGTAACGAAGTGCCTCATAGTTAAATGATCATTTTCAGGATCAATTATTAAATGAATTTGTTCCACTGAGTTGACCGCATTCATTTCCTCATTTAATAAATAAATAATTACTGATCGACCGGGACGCAAACTATTTCCATACAACGATAGAGCAAGTAAGCAGGGTTTTTTATAATATTTAATTAAATTTGTTGGACATTTATTAACAGCAGATATTCCAACAGATGGAACAAGAGCAAAAAGAGGTTCTTCAAATCCATTTTTCTCGTGATTAATTTCATAAGCTTTTCCTCTTTCATCATAAACATATTGAGTTCCATATGAAACTTCAGGCCAACCATAATTTCTATTTTTTATAATCCTGTTTAATTCATCACCTCCTTTTGGACCATGCTCAACACTAAAAAGAGATCCATTGACATTTGTAAAACCTTGAGGGTTTCTGTGTCCCAGAGTATATATTTGAACTTCAAGATTGCCATTTTCATCTTTAATAATTTTATCAAGGTCGCTTTTACTTATTTCTAATATTTTTCCAAACATAGATTCTCTATCTTGGGCTAATGCTCGTATAGAAGATGAAGCTTGTTCAGGAGCTCCAATGGTTAATAGTATTTTATCTTTTAAATGAATGTGGCTGCTACCTAAGCCGTTAAAATCAATTTTTTCTTTAGGTAGGCACTTTGTTTTAAACAATTCTTTTGAATTACCAAGTAAAACTATCGAAGCATAATAGCAGTCATCTTTTAAGGATGAAATTAAAGCAAACTCATTTTGATTATAAATAAAAATTGATTTAATTCCGCCATTTTTGTTTTCTGTGAAGGAAACAGGTAAATTGAGCTTCGTAGATTGAGTTTTATGTAACAAACGACCATCTTGCATATAAATTTTTAAAAAATCTGGATTAAAATCTGCATTATTCTCTTCATGCATAGCAAAAGCAGTTCTTCCAGTAAAAGAATACTCTTTAGAAACACTAACTATAAATGAATTTCCTGCCATGGTAAGGATAGAATTCTCAGCAAATTTTGTCTCGGGTTTTTTATCTATTTCAAAGTAATTTTTAATTGTGTCAATTTTATCAGGATTTTCATATGTATATACAATCGTAATTATTAGCGTAAGCACCCAGGTAAATATTATAAAAAGTTTTCTAGACATTAATTATAGTTTCATATTTTTAAATTAAATTTTTTTTCTAATAAGAGATAAAATCAAACCATTTCTCTCAACTTTAGAAATATCATTTCCTTTAAATTTATCAAAGCAATTTATTAATTTAGGAGATGCGTCGGTTTGATCATTTTCCATAACTACTCTATTAGTCATAATGAAAAAATCAGCATCCGAAGCATTAACAAAATTTATGTTATTCTGCACTTTTTTTTTGAGGTAAAATTCTGCGATAATTGGATTAACACCACAAACAGCAAAATTCAAAGTTTTATCAGTTTTAAAGTCAGTATTATTTATAAGTTCTTTTAATGAAGCTCCCCAATAATCATTTTCAAATTTTTTGAACCTTGTTTCTTTTTGACCATTGAAAATATTTAAATAAGTATATTGGTATGGTGTAATTGCAAAGAAATAAAATAGGAAATATAAAATAAAAAAAGATAAAAATGCTGATGAAATTTTATGAATTTTATATCTAAAATTTTCAATCAAATAATAAATTAACAAACCAGGAATTATGCATATATAAGGTAAGGTCCATAAAAATAGTCTAACCCCATCATACAATGGATAAGGTATAAAAAATAAAATTATATTTGGAAAAACCAAAATTATAATTATTAATAATATTTTGTAATTAAATAAAATGAATCTATCTTGAAAAAATTTTCTAGATTTAATGAAGGCAATAGCAAAAAATAAATAACATAAAAGTATATACTCAGGTGATTTAAAAAAGATATTTAAAAATAGGTACGATTTAGGAACCTGATTTGATATATAATAATTTCCATTTACTAAGTTAAAAGGCCAACCTGTCCAATAACTTTCAGAAAAAGTTGCCATAATAATACTGAAAGGTGAAATTAGTATATTGGAATGAGCATCAATCCAAAAAATAATTAATAAAGTATAAAAAATTAAAAAACATTTAAATATATCGAATAATAATCTTCTACTGTTAAAATGTTTTGTCGTAATTTTTTTTAAAAAATAAATCTCAATTAAAATAAATAAGACAATTGGAATTAATGATCCTAAAAAAACTAATTGTATTCCAGTAGCAACAGCAGCAAGAATAGCCAAATAGAAAATATACTTATTAGATTTCTCTTTAATATTTTGTTTCTTTATATATCTCAGCAACAAATAAGATATCCAAATATGGCTAAAAGCAAGAATAGTATCTTTGCTATTAATAGCCATATGTCCAAAAAAAATAGGATAAAAAAAGAGTATTAAAAAAATTATTTTCCCAATTTTTTTATTAAATATTTCGCTCCCAAATTTACCAGCTCCAAAAACTGCACCTAATGAAAAAAATAAATTTATTAGGTGACTAAGTTCAAATTGGTAATGTGTGGGAAATTGTTTAGTGATCAGGTGAGATAACGTCCAATAGATTGCAGAGTAGTTTTCCCTGTAAAGTATATCTTGATTTATTTCTCCAAAAGATAACAAGTAATCCAAAGTAATTTTACCTTGAATTATATGAAACTCCTCATCCCAGGTTACCCCAACCAATAAAGCGCAATAAACTGAAAATGCAATTAAAAAAAAAAGTAGAATTTTTTGTTTTTCTCTATTCATTGCTTTATATCAATCTACAGATTATATAAATAAAGTAAAATTAAATCTTATAAATTGTTATGATATTTAAAAATATATTAAGAATTTTTAAAAGCTATAAGTTTTCGCTAGTAACAATTATTTTTTTTGAACTATTATTTTTACTTAAAGGTAATAAAGGAAATAATTTTACTTTTTCAAACATTAAGGGAATGACAGATAATATTCCATGCCCATATTATTTTTTGTATAAGATTAAAAAAAAAATAAAAGATATAAACTTTAATTTATTTCTTGATTTAGGTAGCGGGTCAGGAAGAGTGATAGATTTTTTTAATAAAAATTTACAAAATAAAAATTTTATTGGAATTGAATACTTCGATAAACAATTCTTATATTGTAAAGAAAAATTTAAAAAGCATGATAATATAAAATTTATTCAAGGAGATTTTACTAAACTTGATTTTCTTCGGTATAATGCAGATTGCTATTTTTTAAATGAACCGATTAATATTGAAAAATCACTAATTGAAATTTTAAAGAAAATAAAAAATTCAAAAAATAACAATAGCGCTATTTTGCTAATACTAGTGAATTGCAACAAAAATGTTTTAGAGTATTTAGATGATCTTCAATGTATTGAAACCTTCTATATAAATGATAAAAAAGGATATTCGATATATTATATTAATAATAAATAATTTAAGTGAAACTCAAAAATAAAAAAATAAAGCGTTGTTTACTTTGTAAAAGTAAAAGTATTAAAAAAATATTTTCCCTTGGAAATTTATTTGTAAGTAATTTTGTCAAAAAAAAAGATATAAAGAATGGATTAAAATCACCTTTAAATTTATTATATTGTAAAAGCTGCTCACTTATTCAGTTATCACATATTGCTCCTCAGGAACTAATGTACAGAAGATTTTACTGGTATAGATCGGGTGTTACAAAAATTATGAAAATGGGACTTAAAAATATTTATCAAGATAGTTTAAAGCACGTTAAATTAAATAAAAATGATGTGGTTTTAGATATCGGAGCTAACGATGGAACTCTTCTTGATTATTATAAAAAGAAAAAATTTAAAACTATTGGATGTGAGCCAGCTAAAAATTTACATAATCTATTAGATAAAAAAACTGACTATTCAATTAAAAATTTTTGGAGCAAAGAAGAATTAAATAAGGTTCTAGTAAAAAATAATTTAGATAAACCTAAAATTATTACAGCTATAGGAATGTTCTACGATTTGGAAGAACCAAATAAGTTTATTAAAGATGCAGCCGACTCACTCCATGAAAATGGTATATTTATAGCTCAGCTAATGTGCTTAAAGTCCATGATTGAAAAAAATGATCTAGGAAATATTTGTCATGAACATATTGAATTTTATTCTCATAAATCACTAAAGTTTTTATTTGAAAAAAATGGTTTAGAAATTTTTAAAATAGAAGAAAATGATATTAATGGTGGTAGTTATAGAATATATTGTAGAAAATTCAAAAATGGTAGCATTAAACTAAAAAAAGAAAATGTTCTTAACTTAATGAAGGGTTTTGTTAAAAGAGTAAATAAAAATAAAAAAATTACAATGCAATTTATAAATAAAAAAATTAAAGAAAATAAAAAAATATATTTATACGGAGCTTCAACAAAAGGTAATACTGTTTTGCAGTACTATGGTTTAAATCATAAAAAAATTAAATTTGGTGCTGAAAGGAGTCCTGAAAAATGGGGGAAGTACACTATTGGCACTGGTATAAAAATTATTACAGAAAAAATGGCTAGAGATTTAAATCCAGATTATTTTTTTGTTACACCGTGGGGATTTATAAAAGAATTCATTCATAGAGAAAGAAAATGGCTAAGACAAGGAGGCTCATTTATTGTACCATTTCCAAAATTTAAATTAATAAAGTTTAATGAGTAAAAGAAAAAAAATATTGATATTAGGTGTTACCGGCCAAGACGGATCATTTATGGCTAGGTATTTAGTTGAGAAAAAATACCAAGTTCATGGTTTAGTAAGAAAATCAGCAACAGGAAACCTGAACAATATTAAAGATTTGATAAATAAAAAGAATTTTTATGTCCAACATGGTGATTTGTTAGACTTAATCTCCATTGAAAATATTATAAGAAAGATAAAACCTGATGAAATATATAATTTTGCTGATCAAGATCACGTAAAGTGGAGCTTTGAAATACCATCTTACTCATTCGATGTTACAGGATCATCAGTTGTTAAAATTTTAGATATAATTAAAAAATACTCCTCACATTCTAAATTTTTTCAACCTTTTTCGTCCAATATATTTGGAAATAGTTCAAAAAGGAAACAAGATGAAAATGAGAATTTTTCTCCACTTAGTATTTATGCTTTAGGTAAAGTTACAGCATATTATGCATGCCAAATGTATCGTAATGTTTATGGTTTAAAAATTTATGGTGCTATTTTCTACAATCACGAATCAGAGATAAGACCTGAGGAATATGTTACAAGAAAAATATCAAAATCAGTTGCAAAAATATTTTACGGAAAACAAAAAAAATTATATTTAGGTGATATTAAAGCAAAAATTGATTGGGGTTATGCTAATGACTATATAAAAACCGCTTATAAAATAATGCAACTTTCAAAGCCAGATATTTTTGTAATCGGCTCAGGCACTAGCTATAGTGTAGAATATTTTGCCAAAAAATGTTTTGAATATGTTGGTTTAAATTATAAAAAATATCTAAGAGTTAATAAAAAATTACTACGACCTACAAGGACAGTTTCATTAGTAGCAAACACTACAAAAGCTAAAAAAAGATTTAATTTTAAAATTGAAACTAACCTCAATAAAATCGTTTCTATCATGATGGATAATGATCTTAAAATTGAGATGAATGAAAAATAATGTCACTAAAAACTTCAATTATTTTATGTACATATAATGAAGCAAATCATATTGAAAAAACCATTCTAGAGTTAGAAAAAAATATATCTAACTTAGAATTGGTTATAGTTGATGATTTTTCCACTGATGGGACGGTTGATATTATAAAAAAACTTAATCAAAATAATAAATATAAAACAGTTTTTAGAAAAAAAAGTAGAAGTCTTGCCTCAGCTTTTGTAAGAGGGATTATCGAAACTACAGGTGATTACATAGGTTGGGTTGATACTAACATGAGTGAATTAGCACCTAGATTTAATGAAATGAAGAAAGAACTAGAGTCAGAAAATGATCTAATAATTTTGTCAAGATTTATAGAGGGAGGGGGCGATGAGAGAATTTTAATTCGATCACTAGGAAGTAAATATTTTAATTTTTTTTCAAGAATATTACTCAGAGTTCCAATTAAAGATCTTACCAATTCAGTATTTTTAATGAAAAGAAAAGTTATGGATGAAGTAACTTTTTTAGGTTATGGCCATGGGGAATTTTTTATGGAATTTTTGTATAATGCTTACAAAAAAGGTTTTAAAATTAAGGAAATACCTCATGTACAAAAAAAAGATGAAGATCTGGAGAATAGCAAATCTGCTCCAAACTTGATTAAATTTTTACATTATGGACTAATGTATATACTTAGAGTCTTTATGGCTATTATAAGAAAAAAAAATTGACGTTATGATAGAAAAAGTAATATATAAAAAAAAAATGTTAGCCTTAATAGTGAGGGGCAAATATAGAAGTAGAAAAGGAATAACTTTTTTTACAGATAAAAATTCCACTCAACAATTTGGCTACATGAATCATAAAAAAAAATATATTATTAAACCTCATTTACATAAAAAAAGACTTACTAAAATTTTATACACAACAGAGGTTATTTTAATATTAAAAGGTATCTTAAGGGTGGACTTTTATAATGTTACGAAAAAATATTTGTTTAGTAAGCTACTGAAAGAAAAAGATATTATTATGTTAGTACATGGTGGGCATGGCTTTAAAGTTATTAAAAATGTTGAAATGATTGAAATTAAACAAGGCCCATATATTTTGTCAAAAGATAAAATTAAGTTTGAAAATATTAATGAAAAGAAAATCCGAATCAAAAAATAAATTTATACCTGTAAATGTACCTAAAATTTTTAAGCAAGAAAAAGTTTTTGTAAAAGAATGTTTAGACTCATCTTGGATATCATCCGAAGGTAAATATGTTGTTAACTTTGAAAAATCTTTCTCGAAATACAATAAAAGATCATATGGCATTGCTGTTTCTAGTGGCACAGCAGCTCTTGAAATAGCAATAAAATCATTAAACTTAAAAAAAGGTAGCGAGGTTATTATTCCATCATTCTCAATTATATCTACTGCACTTTGTGTTGTGAAACTCGGATTAAAACCAATTTTGGTAGATTGTAGTTTAAAGACATGGAACATGGATATTGATCAGGTTTTGAAAAAGATTAACAAGAAAACAAAAGCTATAATAATTACGCATATCTATGGTTTTCCAGTTAATATGAAAAATATTTTAAAAGTAGCAAGAAAAAAAAATATTAAAATAATTGAAGATGCTGCTGAAATGATTGGGCAGACATATTATGGAAAAAAATGTGGAAGTTTTGGCGATATCAGTACTTTCAGTTTTTATGCAAATAAACATATTACAACTGGTGAAGGTGGCATGATATTAACAAATGATAAGAAATTATATCTTAAGTGTAAATCTTTAAGAAATTTATGCTTTGGAGTTGGTAATTTTAGATTTAATCATGACGATATTGGTTGGAATTATAGGATGACAAATTTACAAGCGGCACTCGGATGCGGTCAATTGAAAAATATTTCATGGATTGTTAAAAGAAAAAGGGAGATTGGAAAACGATATATTTCAATTTTAAATAAATGCAGTAAAATTTCAATACAGCCAGACAAATTTGTATATGCAAAAAATATTTTTTGGGTATTTGGAATTTTATTAAATAAAAAAATTGGTATATCAAGAGCTCAAGTATTAAAAAAATTACTTAAAAATAATATTCAAACAAGACTTTTTTTCCTTCCAATGCATAAACAAAAAATTTTTAAAAAAATGAGGTTATTTTCTAATAAAAACAAATATAAAAATTCTGAATACTTGTCATCTCATGGATTTTATTTGCCTTCAGGGTTAGGAATTACAAATAAACAAATTGATTTTGTAGGTAAAACACTATTAAGAATTTTGAAAGTTAAAAAATAGTTCTATTTCTTTTTTATATAATCTAGATGGTGAAAAACTATTGCTGCAGAATTAGATATATTAAGACTTTCTATTTTTTGACTTATTCTAATTCTTAATAAAAAATCACTATTTTTAACTGTTTGATATTTTAGTCCATATCCCTCTGAACCAAATAATAACACATTATTTCCTTTCCAATCATGTTCAGTGAAATCTTTTTCACCACTTTTATCAAAGCCACAAACCCAAAAATTCTTACTCTTTAAGTACTTTAATGATGTATTTATGTTTGATACTTCAAAAATATTAATATGTTCCATACAACCACTTGCACTTTTATATAAGAGTTTACTTTCACTAGGGAAATTTCTTTCTTTAACTATTAATCCGTCAATTTTAAACGATACTGCACTTCTTATTATAGAACCTATATTTCTTGCGTCTGTGACTTCTTCTAGGGCTAATAATGTTATGTTTTTTTTTCCTTCATTTAAATTTAAAAAGTCTTTAAGATTTTTTTCTTCCAAATGCTCAATTTCTGCAATCAGACCTTGATGAGATATTTCATCTTTTGAGCATAAACGATCTAGTTCTTTTTTTGTTTTATATATTAATTTTACGCCTTTTAATAAATCTCTGTTTTGATTGTCTCTGTTTAATGTTTTTTTTGAATCCTCGGTTAAAAAAACTTTTAAAACGTTTCTATGCTGATTCTTCAAGGCCTCAGTTACAGCATGCTTACCAGCTATTAAAAAAGTAGATTTTTTCATGTTTTTTAGCAATTTAAGAGAATTAATAGCATATTAACTACTAAAATCATTGATTGCATTTAATTATTAGAATGCTTATAAAACCTTGTTGAATAAAGCTTTATTGTATA
>CEUZ01142970.1_pt1 | contig 19667 bp, 20 predicted proteins | sample 361511 | NCBI WGS metagenome assembly CEUZ01 (sample SAMEA2622822, study PRJEB7988) | marine metagenome | biome: marine biome (ENVO:00000447); feature: surface water layer (ENVO:00002042); material: "saline water (ENVO:00002010), including plankton (ENVO:xxxxxxxx)" | depth 5 m
AATTGTTCAAATTCTTTTTCAGAAACTTTTCCTCTTCTAATATCATTGGATCTTATTCTGGATTGCTCTGATAGTATTCTCGTAGATAGTTGCTCTGATGACATTTCTAATGAAAAAAAAGCTACTGTAGATCTAGAACCTTTTTTTTCTATATTTTTAGCTGCGTGAAAAGCTATGTTTGTTGCAAGTGCAGTTTTTCCCATTGATGGTCTACCAGCAATGATAATTAAATCCTGTTTATGCATTCCCCCTAATCTTGAATCCAAATCAGTTAATCCAGTAGGAACTCCAACTAAACCTTCTTCATTTTGATAAGCACTTTTTGCCATTTCTATTGTTTGTTTAAGAGCACTTTCAAATTTCATGAACGATTGATTGAAATGGCCACGTTCAGCTAAATCAAATAAAGATTTTTCTGCAGATTGAATAATTTCTTCACCAGAAGTACTTACCTCTCTGTTACTAGAAGCTTGATCTAAAACTGATTCAGAAATTTTAATTAATTCTCTACGAACATGCATTTCTTGAACTATATTAGCATAGTCTATTGCTTGTTTAGCTGATGTTGAAAATTTGGTAATTTTAATTAAATATTCTTGTCCGCCAAGTTCTTTTAAACCTTCATTATTTTCGAAGTAATTTTTCATCGTAATTGGATTAGCCAAAAGACCTTTAGCTATAAGTTTTTCAATTACTTCATATATTTTTGAATGTATTGGATCAAAAAACTTTTGTGGATCTAACATTGGAGAAATTTCATCATATATATCATTTGAAACTAGTATAGAACCAATTACAGCTTGTTCAGCCTCAATATTAGAAGGCATTTGCCTTTGAGAATTTTCTACTATTTTAAAAGGTTGCTGAGCCATTGTTTTTTCTATCATTTAATACCAAAAAAAAATAAAAAAAAACTTGAAAGTTATACACTGAATTAATCTTCTGTGGAAAATGATAGTAAAAATTAATTTTCGTCTTCTTGCTTTACAACTTCAATATGAATTATTGACTGAACCTCAGGGTGTAAATTAATTTTTGCTTCATATGATCCAATTTTATTTATTTCCTTACTTAAATCAATTTGTGAAGGTTTTACTTCAATTTTATCCTTTTCTTCAATATTTTTAGAAATTTCTTTTGGTTTTATAGAACCATATAATTCATTGTTATCTTTCGCTCTTTTAAAAAATTTATATTTTTTCTTATTAAGTAAATCATGCACTTTTTTGGCATCTTTCTTTAAAGAAATATTTTTTTCGTTCAGTTCAGCCTTTTTTTTGTTAACTAGCTCTATATTAGTTTTAGAAGCTTTTAATGCCTTTCCGTATTTAATTAAAAAATTTCTTCCATGTCCTCTTTTAACTTTGACAACATCACCAATATTTCCAAGGTTTTTTATATTTTCTAATAATACAACTTCCATAAAAATCCTTATAGCAAGGCTAATAATCTTGCTCTTTTGATTGATCTAGAGAGCTCTTTCTGTTTTTTAAGAGATACTGAAGTCACACGTGATGGTAAAATCCTGCCACTTTCTGATATATATTTTTTTAATAGTTTTATATTTTTGTAATCAATTGTTGGAGCGTTTTTTCCTGATAATGGACAAGCTTTAAAAAATTTTATGTCACTCTTTTGGAATAAACTTAATTTCGATCCCGTAGAGCTTTTTTTATTTTTTTTTTGGTTTCTTCTTTTTTTCATTTATATATTTATTTTTTTTCAAAATACTCTGTTTCTAAATCATGTTTTTTAACTCTTATTGTTAAGTATCTAATCATAGCCTGATCAATATTTTCAGCCTTTTCTAATTCTTCAATTGTTTTTCCTATTCCTTCTAATTTTATATGAAAATAAAAACCTTTTTTATTATTTTTAATAGAGTGAGAAAAATTTTTTAAACCCCAATCCTCAGTTTTTAAAATTTTTCCTGAGTTTTTTTTAATTATATCTTCGTATTTAGTTAAAATAGATTTTACTTGAGTTTCTGATAGGTCTGGTTTTACTATTAAAGTATGTTCGTAAAAATTCATTTTTTTCCTCGGTTAATTCGAAATATTCATCGAATAATCCACCAATTTATTGGCAGAGGTTGTGATTTTATACTATTAAAATTTTCAATATACAACTATTAAAATTCATTTATATTATATTATCATATGCGCGCTGTTTTGTTTCCAGGTCAAGGCTCTCAATATGTAGGAATGGGATTAGACTTTTATAAGAAGTTTGATTTAGTTAAAAAAATTTTTAAAAATGTTGATGAAACGCTAGGTTTTTCAATTTCAAAATTGATACTAGAAGGACCAGAAAATGAATTAAAATTTACAAAAAATACTCAACCTGCAATTATGACTATTGGAGTATGTATTTTTAATGTTTTAAAAAAAGAATATGGAATGAATTTAAACAATTCAAAGTTTTTTGCTGGACATTCATTAGGGGAATATACAGCTCTTGTTTGCGCAGAATCATTAACGATTGAAAGAGCTGCATACTTATTAAAAGAAAGAGGGAGTTCAATGCAAGATGCAGTTTCGCCTGGAGAGGGAGGCATGCTAGCAATTTTGGGCATGAATATAGAAGAAGTAGAAAAAGAAATTAATTTGTTTTCAAAAGAAGAGATTTGTGAGATAGCTAACGATAATAGTAATTTACAAGTGGTTGTAAGTGGGGAAAAAAAGAATATTGAAAAACTAAAAATAAATTTAAAAAAAAAAGGAAAAAAATGTATACCCTTACCTGTAAGCGCACCTTTTCATTGTTCGTTAATGAAAAAAGCTGCTGATAAAATGAGAGATAAAATTGAAAATACAAATTTTTTAAAACCTGTGCCGAACATTATTAGCAATGTTACTGCAAAAGAAGAATCTGATATTAACAAAATTAAGCCACTATTAATTGATCAAATTACATCCAGAGTGAGATGGAGAGAGAGTGTAAATTATATGATAAAAGAGGGAGTTACTGAATTTCTTGAAATTGGTCCTGGAAAAGTACTTTCTGGTTTAGTAAAAAAAATAAATAGAGATGTTAAAATTTCAAATATTGAAACTATAGAGGATATAAAAAATGATTAGCTTTAAAAATAAGAATATTTTAATAACTGGAGCAAGCGGTGGTATTGGAAACGAACTTGTAAAAAAATTTACTTTACTTGGAGGCAATGTTCTTGGAAGTGGCACCAAAACTGAAAAACTTGATTTATTAAAAAAAAAATACCCAAATATTAAAGTAAGAAAATTTGATATCAGAGATCATTCAAGAATAGAAGAATTTGTCGATGAAGCTTCATTAGAGTTAGGAGGATTAGATATTTTAGTTAATAATGCCGGAACAAATGTAGATAATCTTTCTTTAAGAATGGGGGAGGATGAATGGAAAAAAGTTATAGATATCAATTTAACTTCTACATTTCTATTATCTAAACATGCAATAAAAAAAATGTTAAAAACTAAATTTGGAAGAATCGTAAACATCACATCTATAGTAGGTCATACCGGAAATGTAGGTCAGTCAAACTACGCTGCTTCTAAAGCAGGTATTATAGGTATGTCAAAAAGTTTAGCCATTGAATACGCAAAAAAAAATATAACTATTAATTGTGTATCACCTGGATTTATTGTCTCGGAAATGACAATGAATATTGCTGAAAAAGTTAAATTATTCTTAACATCTAGGATTCCAATGGGAAAACTGGGAACCGGAGAAGATGTATCAAATTGCGTAGCTTTTTTATCTTCCGAACAAGCTTCATATGTAACTGGTGAAACTATTCATGTTAATGGTGGTATGTATATGTCTTGACAAAAATCATTAATAATTTATTAAGAGTAATAAATCAAATAGAGGAATTAACAAATGACAAAAGATATTGCAAATAAAGTAAAAAAAATGGTAGTTGACCATCTAGGTGTTGAAGAATCAAAAGTGACAGACGAAGCAAATTTTATAGATGATTTAGGAGCTGATAGTTTAGACACAGTAGAACTTGTCATGGCTTTTGAAGAAGAGTTTGGTTCTGAAATTTCTGATAGTGAAGCAGAAAAAATTCTTACTGTTGGCGATGCTATAAAATTTATAGAAAACAAATCAGCTTAAAAAGCTTTAAAACATTAGGCCGATTTATATACTATGGTTACAAAAAAGAATGGCATGATGTTTGTTTTGTCTTCACCATCGGGAGCCGGAAAAACAACTTTAACAAAAAAAATAGCAGAAAATAATTCAGACTTTCTTATTTCAATATCTCACACAACAAGAAAACCAAGGCCTAACGAAATAAATGGAAAAGATTACCATTTTGTAAGTGAAGAAGAATTCCATAGACTGGTAAAGAATGAGAGTTTTTTTGAACATGCTAATATATTTGATAATTTATATGGAACTCTTAAAGAGCCAGTAAAAAATTTATTATCAAAAGGCAAAAATGTATTATTTGATATTGATTGGCAGGGTACACAGCAATTAAAAAAAATTAAGAACTTGTCTCTTGTAACATTTTTTATTTTACCACCAAATATTGAAGTTTTGAAACAAAGACTTTTAAATCGACACGAGGGTCAGGAAAAAATAATTGAAAAAAGAATGAGCAAATTTAACGAAGAAGTGTCTCATTGGAGAGAATACAATTATGTAGTTATTAATGATGATTTAGAACAATGTTATAAAAAAATATTAGAAATCATAATTTCTGAAAAAACTGGGAATAACACAAAACAAGATAAAAAAGAGATCGAAAAAAAAGTTCAACAATTAATTACTTAATTTTTCGTATTCTTTGGTAATTTTATAGTATATTTCATTACTTAATTCTTCTGGCCTAAGATTTTGGTTTAAGTTTAAATTTTTTATCAATGATATTCTTTTTCCAAATAGTTTTTTTAAATTTTTATTTATCATCTTTCTTCTATTAGCAAAAAGTATTCTAGTCACTTTTTCTAAATTTTTTGGATTTTTAAATTTAAATAAATTATTTTTTTTCGGTTTAAATGAAAGTAAAGTAGAACTTATTTTAGGTTTTGGCGAGAAACTATTTTTAGAAACATTAAAGTGTTTTTTTATCTCCAATCTCCAATTAGATAAAACAGTTAATCTACTAAATTCTTTTGTTTTTGGTTTAGCAATAATTCTATCAGCCACTTCTTTTTGAAACATAAAAATTAATTCTTCATACCATGGTGGCCATTCATCTAACATTATAAGTGAAGATAATATTTTAGTAGAAATATTGTAAGGAAGATTTCCAAAAATAATAACATTTTCACCTAATTTTTTATCGGAAATAATATTTAATATATCTTCGTTGATAATTTTTATATTTATGTATTTTTGAAATTTAGTTTCTAAATGAAGAGCTAATTTTTTATCTTTTTCGACTGCTATAAACTTTTTTGGTTTTAATAATATTATTTCTTCGCTAAGACTTCCATAACCAGCACCGATTTCCATAATTATTTTTTTTTCATGAATTGTAGGTATATTAACAATTTTTCGTATTATATTCTTATCAATTAAAAAATTTTGCCCAAGACTTTTTTTAGCTTTATTTGAAATTTTCATTAATTAATTTATGTGATTAAAAAATTTGATTGACTCTATTAAACTTTTTGGGTTTGCAATTTTTTTACCTACTATACTCTCGCCCACTCCATGATCTGGCGATATTCTAATAAATGGTAAACCTAAAGTGATATTTATTGCATCGAAACCATACAAACTTTTAAAAGGTGTCAAAACTTGATCATGATACATTCCTACCAATACATCAAACTTATATTTATCAAAAAACATAAAACTAGTATCTGGAGAAATAGGCCCTTTTATTTTAATTTTTGATTTGACTAATTTTTTAATAGCTTTTTCTATAATTTTTTTTTCTTCAGAATTTTTTAAAGGAGAAAAAGCATGTGGATTTAAACCAAGCAATCCAAATTTTGGTTTCTTTTTAAGGATTTTTTTGTAAAAACTATCAATTATTTTTATTTTTTTTATAATTTGTGATTGATTTATTTTTTTAGCAACTTGACTAATCGGTATATGTGTTGTTATTGGAGCAACAGATAACTTTTTGTTGTAGATAATCATTACCTCTCTATTTTCTCTACCAGTTTTTTTTGAAATATATTCTGTAATTCCTTGATAATAATTTTTAAACAAAGTTTCTTTTGAAACTGGACAGTTCACGAAACCTAAAATTTTTTTATTTTTAATAAGTTTTAGTGCTACATTAAAACAATTAAAAATATATTTGTTTGATTTTTTTGATATTTTTTCAAAAGGTTTTTTAGGATTATATTGAATGTTATAAACTGGAAGTTTGTATCCATTTAAATCTTTAAATTTAAAGTTTTGGTCAATCTTTTTGAATTTTATATTATATCCGAGCCTTTTTTTTTGTAGATTTAGCAAATCAATATTTCCAATAATAAAAAAACGCTTATGTTTATAATTTTTTCTATTCTTCCAACTTTTAAAAATTATTTCAGATGAAATACTATTTGGTTCACCGGCTATAATTGCTATAAATTTATTCATTAAAAGAATTTTACAGTGATTGTTCTTCTAACCCTATCAAAGTGAGAGGCAGAATGCATTTTAAGTATTTTTGTTTTTTCTGAATTTACAAGTATATTTTTTGATTGTTCTAAGCTTAAGCTTTCCTTAACTTCTCTTCTATCTCTGATTTTAAAAATTAAAACACCGTTTCTCAATACAACTGGTTTGGAAAGTTGACCAACAGGAGTTTCTAAAATTGTAGATTTCATTTTTTCAGAAATTACATTTTCGTTTAACCAACCAAGGTCACCACCTTTTATACCAGATTCAGATATACTAGAATTTCTAGCGACATTTTCAAATCCTTCTATATTTATTTTTTTTATCATTTCTGCAATTTCTGAATCCAATTTATCTTCTTCAGTAATTGTAAATAAAATTTCAGATATTAAATATTCTTGAATTTTTTTATTTTGAATTTTTTTTAGTTTTTCATCTATTTCTTTAGAATCAACTTTTAATCTGTTTTTGTATAATTGAAAAATTAAACTATTCCAATATAATTCAACTTTAATTTGATTTTCAATTAATGAAAAGTCAAGTTCATTAGAAGCACATATATTTTTTAACGTTTCTACGTCAACACTTATTTTAGTTGCTAATCTCTCTAATTCACTTTTTAAATCTTCCTTGCTGTATTCTAAATAATCATGTCTATCTAACTCTATCTGCTTGACATTCCTTTTTATAATAGATTTTACAGCAAGGTTTTGTAGCTGTTCCCTTTTATCATCTGAGTAGCTTTCGTTATTTAAAATCAAAATTATTTTAATTTCATTTACTATGTCTGAACGTGTTACAGGATTGTTACCAACTGTCATAAATAAACTATCCTTTATCTCGGCCACTCCCTTTCCTGTAAATATTAATAATACTAAAAATGTGAAAATTATTTTATTTATCTTAATCACTGGTTTATTGCCGGAGTATTTACACTGGTAAATGGAACAAAGGTAATAGTAAACATCAGAGTATTTTTTGGCTCCAAATCATCTACATCTTGATAGAACTCTCTTCTATAAACAACACCTGCAGTTAAACAATCAATGGCGTATTGATAACTAAGATCATAAAGTTCAGTACTTTCTGTTTTAAAATTTCTTTTAGTAGTAAAACCTAATTTATTATTATCATTAAAATTTAATGTAATACCTGAACTAGCATAATGTTCCTCACCTATGTGTTTTTGTTGTTCTAGATATTCTAGGTTAAATTGAACTTTTCCAAAATTCAATTCTGTTGAAATTTCATTATAATTAAGATCATTTAAATTGTGATCAACTGAAAATTTGTAGTCAATGTTTCCAAGTTCAGAAAAGTTATAATTAATTTCCCCAACTACATCGGACATTTTTTGATCCAAAGAACTTTTAGCTGGCATATCATCATTTTCTTCATAATTAAAAATTTGTCCAATGGATAAAGACAGTTTTTCCCTATTTACATTATTTTCACTTTTTTCATTAATTTTAAAATCAATACCCAAAATAGCACTTAAACCATCTTCTATGTCTGTAGTTTTGTTTAAAGAATATAAATTTGTATAATTTAAAGAAACATCTTTTCCGCTTAGATTTCTTAAATGTCCAGGGGCATACCTAATCATAAAATTTGGTGAAAAAAGATTAGAAGAATTAATATTTTCTTTTTTCATAGGTAAAGAAGCTTTATAAGCTATTACACCATTTAATTCGTTTATCGTTCCTTCATCTTTATATTCAGTGGTGTTAATTGCTTCATAGTTGGTATTTCTTATCATACCTTCTATTGAATTAACGAATCCATTTTTTGTAATAAAACTAGAAGGGCTCCAAATGACATCATTTGTTAAAAAAGTTTTATGTTTATTTGTCTCATAATTACTATAAAGAGCATTAGATTTTAGATCTATAGTACCAAAATTTTCACTAAAAAAAGTTTTTCCATACATGATGTTTGGTAAAACATATTCATATTTATCTGATTTTTCTTTTTGTCTTAAATCTTCATAAACGTTTGCATTAATATTGAAGTACATATCTTCACTGCTAAAATTATATTTTATTTCATTCTCAAGATTTGTATTTTCTGCATTTACTAAAGCTGTATTTATATCGTGAACTCTAAAGTAGGTGCTATTTGAGGTTCTTTGTAATTTTAAGGATAGATTTTTTTCATAACTATCATCTTCATTAAAATTTAAATCTAAGTTTGCAAAAATGTGACTTCTAGAACCATCAGTTTTAGTTTTAGAACTTTCTTTATATCCTTGGGTATAACTAGTATCTAAAATTAAAAATCCATTTCTTAAAGCTTGTCTATATTCATTTAAAAATAAAGCATTTTCTTTGGTATAAATTTTAGGTGTAAAAGTTAAATCTTTATGATCGTTAATTGCCCAATAGTAAGGAAGTGCAGTACCGGTTCCTACGGCAGTACTGTTTGTAAAAAATGGTGCCAAAAAACCTGATTGTCTCTTAACAGAAGGATCTGGATGAAAAAATTTAGGAAAATAGAAAATTGGCAAATCATAAACTTTTAAAACTGCGTGATCGTAATAAATAGTTTTTTTTACCTGATCATGCCTTATCTTTTTTGCTTTTAGAGACCATGGAGGACATTTACCATCTCTTTTTTTACAAACTGTAAATACTCCTTTCGATAAAACAGTGGAGTTTTTAGATATAAATATATCATTAGAAACAAATCTTGGATCATTTTTTTTACTTACTCCAAAAGTTTCTTGATCTAAGACTACACTTACATCAGATCCAATCATTTCTTTATTTTTTGTATCAACATGAATTTCTTTAAAAAAATAAATATTTTTCTTCATATCTATTATTTTTATTTTGCCAACAGAGGAAAATAAATTATTTTTTACATCATAATTAAAACCGACAGTTTCAACAGTATTTCCATCTATATCTGAAAAAAGGGAATTTGCATTAGAGCTTAAGATTTTATTTTTAGTATCGTATAAGATATTTTTTGATATAAGTTTATAACCCTCGTTTAAGAATACTTCAGTGTTACTATAAGTGATTATTTTTTCATTAAATTTGTCGTAAGTTGCTTTATCGGTTTTTAATATATTTCCTTCAATATCAACGATTTTTACCTTTTCTTCTAGCAAAAGAAATTCTCTCGATTTTTCGTAAGTTATTTTCTCAGCATTTATTATTTTTCCTTCAGTATCTACAGCTTCAACTGAACCTATTCCGACAAGAGTTTCTTTATCATTATCAATTAATACTTCTTTAGCAGTAATATTAAATTCTTCAGAATTTGTAGGTAGACTTAACAAAATAAAATTTAATAAAAAAATAATTAAAAACTTTATTTTAACGTTGATTTGCATAAATTACTCCTGCAGCGCTAAATAAAAAAATAATTATAATTGGCATCCAGACTGCTATTTCTACAGCAAGTTTTTCTGTTCTGCCTAAGGCAGCAGAAAAGTCATTAAAAAAATAAATTATTACGCATGTAATTATTGCAATAAAAATATAAGAGGCATTGCTTTCTCTAAACTTAATTCCAAGAGTAAATACCCCGCTTAAAAGAACCATAGCCAGCAGAAAAAAGGGAAAAGCAAAAGAGCGTTGCAATTTTGTTTCCATTTCTTTAGTAGAATAACCTCTTTCTTCTAAAAGCTTTATTTCACTAGCAATATTCCAAAATGAAATAGTATCTAAATTCGAATATAAACTTTTAATTTTCTTTAAATCATACAAACTATTGTAAGAAAGAGATTCGGTATTTTTTGAAAGAATTTTTCCTTCCCCATCATAGATTCTAACATTTTTAAGGGACCATGTTAGAGAACTTATATTTGCTGATTCAGATTCAACTCTTTTTACAAAATTATTATCTTTGTCAAATTCATATATAGTGACACTCATTAAGTTTTCACCATCGAGATTTGTCGATCTTATTATATTATTTTTTTCAGAATTTTTTTCTTTGATCCATATTCCATTTTCAGTAATTGCAGCAAGATAATCTTTATCTTTTTCATAAGCACCTTTTATATTCTCATAGTTTTTTACCAATAAAGATGTAATCGGGTTTAATGAAGTGATAAATATAAATCCAATTATTACAGACATAAAGCAAGGTACTAGAATTACAGAAAAATTAGATAAACCAGAAACTTTCATTGCAGTAACTTCTTGACTTTTTTTAATTTGTAAAAAAAACCATAATCCTGAAATAAGCATAATAAATGGAAGCATATTGTAAAGTAAACTTGGTACAATAAGACTAGACAATAAAATTGGCATATAAATTCCAATATCGATATCTTTAAAAAAATTTATTTCTTCAAAAATATTCATAATAAATCCTAAACAAAAGAAGATTAAAATCATATTAATAGTAACTTTTGTAAATTCTTTTGCTAAATATTTATTTAATATAAATGATCTAATCATAAATTTTAAAAAAGGTTTTCATGTTTAAACTGTTTAAGCAAAGTATAGTAAAATATGGGTAGCATTATTAAAGGAAACAAATAGTAAGCAATAGTGTGAACCCAAGATATACCTGAGTACCTAACTATTATTTCTGCAAGAGCAAGAATTACAAAACTAATAAAAAAATAAATATATTTATTATAACTATAAATTTTTTTATCTTTTCTCGAAGCAAGAAGAAAGGAGCAAATTAATGAAATTAAGGGAATAAAAATTGGCATACCAAATCTTTTATTAGTTTCAATTTTAATATCCATTAAAGATTTTTTTTCTTTATTACAATTGTGCATGTCTACAATTTGGTTGGTCAAGCAAAGTAATATTTTTATAGTTGAGGTTTCTTGTATCTTTGGTTCGGAAATACTTTTTGTTGAAATTCCTGAAAAGTTTAAAACTGTTTTTTTAAAATTTACTATATTTATATCACCGTCCTCTTCTAATTTTTGGATATTGCCATCGTACAAAACTAAATTTTTTTCATCTTCACTTATATGTCCTGATTTAGCAAATATTGTAGAAACAGTTCCAATTTTTGATAAAATTTTACCTTCATCTTGTATAAAAATATTTTTATATAATTGATTTTCATCTTTTTCTTCAACAAATATTGTGAGACTTTCTATAGTGTCATTAAATTGCTTTTCTTTTAAAAGGGAAGGAATAAATTGTAACTCAGAATTTTTTAATATAGTTCTTGAAAAATGTAACAAAGATGGATTTACTACACTTGTTAAAAAAAGTTGTACTAACATGATTATCAAAGATATTTTTAAAATAAGATTGACGATATAAATTTTGTTTAAACCTGATGTCCAAAAAATTATTAGCTCATTATCTTTTTCAAATTTAAGGATTGTTAACACTGTAGCGATCAAGAAACAAAATGGTATTAATTTTGTAAGGACTTTAGAAAGCGTTAAGAGAGAATATGTAAAGTATGTTGCAAATGCATGCCCATCTTCAGTTACAAGATCTAGGAAGTTTACTGATTGAATCGTCCAAACTATTATAGCTAAAGCAAAGAGAGTTACTGAAAAATATCTTAAAAATTCACTAAAAAAATATTTGTAAATTGTTTTTTTCATTAAAAGTTGTATATATAGTTAATAAATCAACTTTGATTAGAATTCAATTTATACGTTAAAGAAAGGAAAAATGTTAAGTTTTGCAGGCAGTTTAAATCCAGATAGTGAGGCATTTGCCATATTTGTTAACGAAAAATATGCCTATAAGGATAGAAATGATATTTTATCTTCAAGCACAAAACAAAAAATAAATTCCTTTTTAAGCGTTTTAAAAGTTAAAAAGTCACAAGAAAATATTAGTTCAATAGATATATCTGATCAACAAAAGTGTTTCATAATAAAAGTAAAAAATAAATATAAACCTTACTTTCCCGAGGAAATTGGAGGAAGTTTCTTTTCTTATATAAAAAATTTTAAAAATATTGATAAAATAGATTTCTATCCTGATAGCTTAGATTTTGATAAAGAAAATTTAATTGATTTTTTTTCACAATTTATTTTTGGATATGTTCTAAAAAGTTATAAATTCAATAAGTATAGAACAATTAATAAGAAAGAACTTGAAAAAGAAATTAATTTTAAAATTTTAACCTCTCACAAAGAAAAAATAGAAAAGAAATATAAATATTATAATTCTGTTAAAGAAGGAGTTTTTTTAGCTAGAGATTTAGTTTCTGAACCACCTAATGTGTTAAATCCAAAAAAATATGTTGAAGAAATAAAGAAGCTATCAAAATTAGGTTTAAAAATTAAAATATATAATGAAAAAGAAATGAAAAAAATGGGATTAAATGCTTTATTAGGAGTTGGGCAAGGAAGTATTAATGAATCATATTTAGTTGCAATTGAATGGAATGGAGAAAAAAAACAAAATAAAAAACCATTAGCATTTGTTGGAAAAGGTGTATGTTTTGATACTGGTGGTATTTCCTTAAAACCAGCCAGATTCATGGAAGAGATGAAATATGATATGGCGGGATCTGCAGTTGTTGTAGGATTGTTAAAATCTTTAGCATTAAGAAAAGCTAAAATAAATGCAGTAGGTGTTGTAGGGTTAGTGGAAAATATGCCTGGAGGAAATGCTCAAAGACCAGGAGATATTGTAAAATCATATGCAGGAAAAACTATCGAAGTTCTAAATACAGATGCAGAAGGAAGATTAGTTTTGGCAGATGCTTTAAGTTTTACAGAAAATAAATATAAACCAAAATTTATAATAGATTTAGCTACTTTGACAGGAGCAATAATTATTAGTTTGGGAGAAGAATATGCAGGACTATTTTCAAATGATGATGATTTATCTAAAAATATTTTTAAATCAAGTGAAGAAGTAAATGAAAAAGTTTGGAGACTTCCACTGCATAAAAATTATGATAAATTAATGGATTCTAAAATAGCAGATGTACAAAATATAAATTATTCTGGAGGAGCTGGTTCAATTACAGCAGCTCAATTTTTACAAAGATTTATTTTAAACAAAACACCATGGGCTCATTTGGATATTGCAGGAATGGCTTTTTCAAAAAAAGCAGCAAACTTAAATCCTGGAGGAGCAACCGGTTTTGGTGTTAGATTGTTAAATTATTTAGTAAAAAAATATTACGAGTAACTAAATGATCGAACAAACCCTATCTATAATTAAACCCGATGCTGTTGAAAGAAATTTAGAAAATGAGATAAAAGACTTTTTTATAAGGAATAATTTGAAAATTTCAAAAATAAAAAAAGTAAAAATATCGAAAGAGGAAGCTTCTGAGTTTTATAAAATTCATCAAACCAAACCTTTTTTTGAAGATCTGTGTAATTATTTATCATCAGGACCTATAGTTGTTATGGTTTTAGAGGGTGATAATGCAGTGTCGAAAAATCGTGAATTAATGGGAGCTACAGACCCAAGTAAAGCAAACGAAGGAACATTAAGAAAAATGTACGGTCTTTCAATAGATAAAAACTCTGTACATGGCTCGGATAGTGTTGCTAATGGAAAAATCGAGATAGATTTTTTTTTTAAAAAATAATCATCTAAAAATAGAAATAATAGACTCAGGATATAACTTATGTTCTTGTCTTAAAATTTTAGTTTTTAAAGTTTGTTCAGTTTCATTTTTTTCAATTTTAACTTTTTTTTGTAAAATAATTTTTCCAGAGTCTAATTTTTCTGTAACAAAGTGAACAGTGCAGCCAGAGTATTTTGCTCTATCATTTAAAACACGTTTATAGGTATTTATACCTTTATATTTAGGCAAAAGAGAAGGGTGAATGTTCACAATTTTATAGCCAAAATTTCTTATAAAATTATTAGATAATATTTTCATAAATCCAGCTAAGCATAAAAATTTAATTTTTTTTTTTTTAATTTCAAATAAACAATTTCTTTCAAATTCTTTTAGATTTTTAGAAGGAAAAAATTTATATGGAATAGAATACTTTTTTGCTAAATTTAACCCCTTTGCATTAATATTATTGGAAATAATTAAATTAATTTTAATAGGAAAATTATACTCTCTTGAACTTTTTATTAAAGATTTAAGGTTTGAACCTCTACCTGAAATAAAAATACAAGTCTTTATTTTGTTTACCATTTTAATTTTCCAAAAATTCTAGAATTTAAATTATTTTTAGATATATAGCCTATCTCATATGGTTGATATTTTTTTGGAAAATTTTTTTTAATTTTAATTACATTTTTTTTATTTGCAATTAGACAAAATCCTATACCACAGTTAAATGTTCTAAGCATTTCTGAATCTTTAATATTATTTCTTTTTATCCATTTAAAAATAAGTTGAGTTTTGATTTTTGATAAATCAATATTTAAACAAAATTTTTTTGGAATTACTCTAAGTAAATTATTTATTAATCCTCCCCCAGTTATATGTGCGCATGAAGTAATTAATTTTTTATTATTAATTTTATTTAATTCACGAACGTAAATTTTAGTTGGCTTCATCAATTCTTTTTTTATTCTTTTTGGTATTTTTAAATTTTTTTTTATTTTTAGAATATGTCTTATAAGTGAAAAACCATTAGAATGTATTCCAGAGGAGGGAATAGCTAAAATAAGATCATTAACTTTAACTTTATCTTTATTTAACAAATTTTTTTCCTCAACTAAACCAACTGAGAATCCGGCCAAATCAAATTTATCTCTTCCATAGGTACCTGGCATCTCTGCGGTTTCACCACCTAGTAAAGCACAATCTGCCAATTTACATCCAGTGATAATACCGTTTAAAATTTTTTTCATTTTATTTAATTTGATTTTATTAATTGCAATATAGTCTAAAAAGAAAATAGGTTTTGCGCCTTGAACAATTAAATCATTTACGCACATGGCGACCAAATCTATTCCAATTGTATTATATTTTTTAAATTTGTTTGCTATTTCAATTTTGGTACCTACACCATCAGTTGAAGACACAATAAGAGGTTTTTTCATTTTTAGTCTAGAAATGTCAAAAATTGATCCGAAACCACCAATGTTTTTAAATGATTTTGTTTCTGTATTTTTTTTGTAAGTTTTTCTTGATATTTTAGATATGTAATTTACTAACTTATCTGCAGTTGCCATATTAACACCGCTTTTTTTATAAGTATTATAGGTTTTCTTCATGAAGAATTATTTAGTATTTAAATTAACAAAGCATGGTCTAGTAAAAAATATTTTTGTTTTTTTGCTAGGAATCATATTTCTTACTATTCCTTATACTAAAAGTTTTGCAAAAGAAAATGTATTTACTATAGATAATGTAAAAGTCAAAGGTGTAATAAATATAAATTTTTCCAGGGAAAAATATCTTGATATAGCTTTTTTAGATTCATTTGAAATGCTTATGAACAAAATTCTACTTACAAGGGATTTGCAAAAAGTTAAAAATATTAAATTAAAAGAAATCAAAGGTTTGATAGGGAGATTTCAAGTGTTGGAAGAGAGTTATCGTAAAGGAATATACAAAGCAAAATTTAAAATATTTTATAACGAAAACAAGATAAAGAAATTTTTAAGCAAAAAAAATATATCATTTTCCCAACCAGAAAATATTTCAGCAGTATTTTTTCCTGTTTTTTATATAAATGATGAAATTCAAGATTTTGATAGTAATTTTTTCTATCAAAATTGGATAGAAATTCAAATTAAAAATGAATTAATTAATTTTATATTACCTTTGGAAGATTTGGATGATTTTTTAAAAATCAGAAAAATGAAAGATAAAATAGAGGAAATTGATATAAAAGATTTGGTAAATAAATATAATGTAAAAAGTTATGTCTTCGCTCTTATGGATTACCAAGATGGTAAATTAAATATACATGTTAAAACAAATTTTAATAATAATAAAATAAGCAAAAATTTTACCCACAATGTAAAAAATATTAATGATGAATTAGAATTAAGTCGAATTTTAAAGGACTTAAAAGTAAAAATCACAGATCTTTGGAAAGAGGAAAATCTTGTAAACCTATTAATGCCACTTTCTATAAAAATAAAATTTCAACATGCTAATCTTGAAGAATTAAACCAACTTAGAAATATTTTTTACAAAATAAGCATAATTGATAACTATATTTTAAAAGAATTTAATATTAATAATTCTTTTTTTAAAATATATTATTATGGAAACCCAAAAAAATTAAAAACTGAATTATTAAAATTTGGATATCAATTAAAAAATGAGCAAGGATCTTGGCATCTTTATTTAAATGAATGATCAATTAATTTTAAAATTTCCCAATCATCAAGCATATAAAAAAGAGGATTTTTATGTTTCTCCAAGCAATCTTGAAGCATATGACTTTATAAATAGTTGGCCTAAGTGGATTAAAAGAATTATTAATATTTATGGTCCATCAGGTTCAGGAAAATCTCATTTAGCATCAATATTAAAAAATAAAACCTCATGCATAAAAATTAATTCAGATCAACTTAATGAAAAAATTTTTTTGGAATTTAAAACTAAAGAATCCATGATAATAGAAAATTTAAATGAAAAAGTATCTGAAAAGTTATTATTTTCTTTATGGAATGTAGCTTTACAGGACAACAAATATCTTTTGATAACATCTATAAAACCAATTACTTTATATAAATTTAAATTACCCGATTTAGTATCAAGAGTTAGCAGCATTTTGATTATTGGGATAAATTTACCAAGTGATGATTTAATCAGCGCTATATTGGCTAAAAATTTTTCGGATAAGCAGATCAGTGTTGATAAAAAGCATATAGACTACATTATAAAAAGAATTGATAGGTCATATGAAAAAATATCACAATTTATTTTAACTTTAGACAAGTATTCTTTAAAAAAAGGAAGCCCTTTTAGCTTAAAATTGATTAAAGAAGTGTTAAAAATGATGTAAATTTTTAAAAAGGAATCACTTTGCATAAATATAGAACTCATACGTGTTCAGAAATTAATAAGAAAAATTCTGGATCCATAGTTAAACTTTCGGGATGGATTCACAGAAAAAGAGATCATGGAAATCTATTATTTTTTGATTTAAGGGATCATTTTGGATTAACACAATGTGTTATTGAAAATTCAAACAAACATTTTAAACAAGTTGAAAAAATTAAACCAGAATCAGTTATTTCAGTCATAGGAAAAGTTATCAATCGATCTACTGATACAATAAACAAAGAACTTAATACTGGAGAGGTTGAAGTTAAAGTTGATTCATTTGAAATTCTATCAGAAGCAAAAGAATTACCCATGCCTGTCTTCGGAGAGCAAGATTATCCAGAAGAAACTAGATTAAAATATAGATTTTTAGATTTAAGAAGAAATGAAATGCATGAAAATATTATTTTAAGATCAAATGTAATTTCTTTCATAAGAAATCAAATGAATGAAGCTGGATTTTTAGAATTTCAAACACCAATACTTACTGCATCTAGTCCTGAGGGGGCTAGAGATTTTTTAGTTCCAAGCAGAATGCATCCTGGAAAATTTTATGCACTACCACAGGCACCTCAACAATTTAAACAAATGGTTATGATTTCTGGGTTTGATAAATATTTTCAGATAGCTCCATGTTTTAGAGATGAAGATGGAAGAGCAGATCGAAGTCCAGGAGAACATTATCAATTAGACATTGAAATGTCGTTTGTTGAGCAGGAGGATATATTTAAAACTTTGGAACCAATTTTTTTTAAATTATTTACTAAATTTGGAAAAGGTAAAACAGTCTCCAAAGCACCTTTCAAAAGAATCTCTTATAAAAATTCAATGTTAAAGTATGGAACAGACAAACCTGACTTAAGAAACCCAATCGAAATATATGATGTTACTCAAATTATAAATAGAAGTGATGTAAAATTAGATATTTTTAAAAAATTAGTAAATCAAGGTTCGGTTGTAAGAGCAATTCCTGCACCAAATGTTTCCTCTAAAACAAGGAGTTTTTTTGATAATTATAATAATTGGGTTAAAGAAGAAGGAGGAAAAGGTCTTGGTTATATTATATTAGAAAAAGATAAGAACAAATTAATTTCTAAAGGACCTATAGGTAAGTTTTTTTCAGAAGATTCTATAAAAGAATTAGTAAAAATTTGTAATTTAAAAGAAGGTGACGCATTGTTTTTTTCTTGTGATAAATTACAAAATGCAGAAAGGATTTCTGGAATTGTTAGAGAAAAATTAGGTAAAGATTTAAAGCTTATAGATTTTAATAAATTTGAATTTTGTTGGATTGTTGATTTTCCAATGTATAAATATGATGAAAAGGATAAAAAAATTGATTTTAGTCATAATCCTTTTTCAATGCCTCAAGTTAATTTAAAAGAGATTGATAAAACGGACGCCTTATCCATTAATGCTTATCAATATGACCTTGTATGCAATGGTAACGAAATATCCTCAGGAGCTATAAGAAATCATTTGCCAGAATTAATGTACAAAGTTTTTTCTAAAGTTGGTTATTCAAAAGAGGAAGTAAATAAAAAATTTGAAGGTATGATTAAAGCTTTATCTTTTGGAGCTCCTCCCCATGGTGGTATGGCACCTGGAATTGATAGAATTGTTATGCTTTTAGCTGATAAAAATAATATAAGGGAAGTTACATTATTTCCAATGAACCAAAATGCTCAAGACTTACTAATGGGAGCGCCAGCAAAAGTGAGTGAAAATCAGTTAAAAGAACTTTCTATAAAGGTTATAGATAAAAAGAAATAATTTTATTTATTACTCTTTAAGTTAATTCTAACATTACTTAAATCTACTAGTTTGTCTTTATAATTACTTCTTACAAAGCCCTTACTTGTAATATCTTTTACTAATTTTAAAAATGCGTCTTCATTTGCATCACTAGATAGTTCATTATTGTTAGATTTACTAATCGAAGGTGTGTGGGCTAAATCTTCTCTACCCAGGTAAGATATTGCAAGTTCCCTGAATATATAATCAAGAATTGAAGAAGCATTAAGTATTCTATCATTACCTTTGACTTCTCCAGATGGTTCAAATTTGGTTTCTATAAACGCATCAACAAACTCATCTAAAGGTACCCCGTACTGCAGACCTAATGAAATAGCTATAGCAAAGTTATTCATTAAAGCTTTTACCAACTCTCCTTCTTTGTTCATATCAATAAAAATTTCACCAACTTTTCCATCATCATATTCTCC
>CEUZ01026478.1_pt1 | contig 19628 bp, 20 predicted proteins | sample 361511 | NCBI WGS metagenome assembly CEUZ01 (sample SAMEA2622822, study PRJEB7988) | marine metagenome | biome: marine biome (ENVO:00000447); feature: surface water layer (ENVO:00002042); material: "saline water (ENVO:00002010), including plankton (ENVO:xxxxxxxx)" | depth 5 m
ACAGACATTGCATAATCGAGGTATGATTTTTTCATTTCCTCAATTAACGAGACGTTTGTAATATTCTCTGATAAACTTATTGATCCATCTGAAATAATAGGGTTATCTGACAAAAAAATCCTTATTTTTAGCTAAAAATTAAGTTTTTTTTATACCAAATTTGATGCTCTTAAACAATTGATTAAATTAAGATTTCTTATATAAAAAGTTATATATTTCAAATATTTAAATTATATTTTTAATAAAAATTAAAAAGGAATATCTTCATCTTCTGTCGATTCTTGAAGATTAGGGGTTTTTGATTGATTTGTATCAGAATTATCAGAAATAGGTTGCTGATCATTAGAAATGGAGGATTCTTGAGGTATATTTGAACTATTTCTAGAGTCTAGAAGAGTCAAATTAGAGTTATAACCTTGAAGAATTACTTCGGTAGTGTACCTGTCTTTTCCTTCCTGATCCTGCCATTTTCTTGTTTGAAGTTCGCCTTCAACATATATTTTGGATCCTTTTTTTACATATTTTTCAACAATATCTACCAAACCATCTCCAAAAACTACTATGTTATGCCATGAAGTTTTTTCCTTTTGTTCACTTGTTGCCTTATCTTTCCATCTTTTTGAAGTTGCAATTGAAAAAGAAGCCATTTTACTTCCTGATTGCATAGACCTAATTTCAGGATCTCTTCCCAAATTTCCTAACAAAATTACCTTATTTACACTACCAACCATTTTTATCTAATATATATCAATATAACAAAAATTGAAAATTCACTATTAAATAATCTCAAATGAATCTGGATAAAATTATCATCAAAGGAGCTAGGGAGCATAATTTAAAAAATGTAAACTTGGAGATACCAAAAAATAAACTTGTTGTTATAACTGGAGTTAGTGGATCTGGAAAATCTACTATAGCATTTGATACAATATATTCTGAAGGTCAAAGAAAGTATGTAGAAAGCTTGTCTGCTTACGCTCGACAATTTTTACAAATGATGAATAAGCCTGATGTTGACACAATAATTGGTCTTTCTCCTGCTATATCTATAGAACAAAAAACAACTCAAAAAAATCCAAGAAGTACAGTTGGCACAGTAACAGAAATTTATGATTATCTCAGAGTTTTATTTGCAAGAGTTGGTGTTCCCTATTCTCCTAAAACTAATTTACCAATTAAATCACAAAGTGTTAGTGAAATGACAGATTTAATTTTAAAAAATAATATTAATGATAAAATTTATTTACTTTCTCCTATTGCCAGAGATAGAAAAGGTGAATTTAAAAAAGAAATAGAAGAATTAAGAAAAAAAGGTTTTCAAAGATTAAAAGTTGACAAAAAAATATATGAAATAGATGAAATTCCACATTTAAAGAAAAATTTTAAACACAATATAGATGTTATAATAGATAGATTAATTGTAAAAAAAAATATAAAGCAAAGATTAGCTGAAAGTATTGAAATAGGTTTATCATTATCTGATGGATTAATTTTTATAGAAAATATAGAAAAAAATAATATAGATATTTACTCTTCAAAATTTGCATGCCCGGTTTCAGGTTTTTCAATAGAAGAAATTGAACCAAGACTATTTAGTTTTAATGCACCTCAAGGTGCATGTTTAGAATGTGATGGTTTAGGAATTGAAAAATTTTTTGATAGTAAAAAAATTATTCCAGATGATTCAAGATCAATAATAGAAGGTGCAATCAAACCTTGGGAAACTAAAGTATTTGGATATCAAAGAAAAATGTTTATTGAAACTATTTCAAAAATATTAAAAGAAAATAATATTAAATTAAATACTCCTTGGAAAAACATACCTTTTAAAATTAAGGAATATATTCTTTATGGTAATGAAAATCTAAAAAAGAAAAATAAAGATTCATTTGAAGGAATAGTTAATTTTATTGATAGAAAATACGGAGAAACTGAAAGATTTTGGATCCAATATGAATTGGAAAAATATTTATCTGAAAGAAATTGTGAGGTGTGTAAAGGATTTAGATTAAATGATAAAGCTTTAGCCGTTAGAATTGATGATAATCATATAGGTAATATAACTCATAAATCTATTACAGAATGTTTAAATTGGTTCAAAACTCTAGAATTTAAATTAGATAACAACCAAAAAAAAATATCAGAAGGAATAAATAAAGAAATTTTAAATAGATTAAATTTTTTATCAAAAGTTGGTTTAGATTATTTATCTCTTTCAAGAGCTAGTAAAACTTTGTCAGGTGGAGAGAGTCAAAGAATTAGGTTAGCAAGTCAAATAGGCTCAGGATTAACTGGAGTCCTATATGTTCTTGATGAACCTTCTATAGGATTACATCAAAAAGATAATAAACAATTAATATCTACTTTGATAAGATTAAGAGATTTAGGCAATACTGTGATTGTTGTAGAGCATGATGAAGAAACTATAAGGTGTGCAGATTATATAATTGATTTTGGTCCAAAAGCAGGAATTCATGGTGGGGAAATAGTAGTAAGTGGAAAATTAAATGAAATTTTAAAACATAAAAAAAGTTTAACTTCACAATATTTAAATAAGGTTAAAAAAATTGATATTCCAAAAAAAAGAAGAACTGGTAAAAAAAATTATGAACTTTCTTTATCTAAAATAAATACTAATAATTTAAAAAACCTTAATATAACTTTTCCTTTAGGTTTGTTTATTTCTGTTACAGGAGTTTCTGGTAGTGGAAAATCTTCTTTAATAATAGATACATTATATCAGAGACTAAATGATTTTTATAATAAATCACTAATAAAAAATGAAATTAACTTCAATATTAAAGGTACAATAAATATTGATAAAATGATTGACATTAATCAGTCGCCTATCGGTAGAACTCCTAGATCAAATCCAGCAACATATACTGGTTGCTTTACCCCTATTCGTGAATGGTATGCAAAATTGAATGAATCTTCAATAAGAGGTTACAAACCAGGAAGATTTTCATTTAATGTATCTTCTAAAAAAAATGGTGGCAGATGTGAAAGCTGCGAAGGTGATGGTGTAAAGAAAATTGAAATGCATTTTCTTGCCGATGTTTATGTGGAATGTGATGTCTGTAATGGCAAGAGATATAACAGAGAAACTTTAGAAGTAAAATATAATGGAAAATCAATAGCTGATGTTTTGGATATGACAGTTGAAGAAGGTTATGAATTTTTTAAAAAAATACCGTCTATAAAACAAAAGCTTCAAACTCTAATGGATGTAGGTTTAGATTATATAAAAATTGGTCAATCAGCTACTACTTTATCTGGAGGTGAAGCTCAAAGAATTAAATTATCCAAAGAATTATCAAAAAAATCAACAGGAAAAACTTTATATATATTAGATGAACCTACAACAGGATTGCATTTTGAAGATGTAAAAAAACTATTAAATATCTTACATAAATTAGTTGATGAAGGAAATACTGTTATAGTAATTGAACATAACCTTGATATAATTAAAACATCGGATCATATAATTGATTTAGGCCCAGAAGGTGGTGAAAAAGGTGGAAAAATAGTATTTGAGGGAAAACCTGAAGATATAATAAAAAATAAAAAAAGCTTTACAGGTAAGTATTTAAAGAATTATATCTAAATTTTTAGGAGGTAAATGTGTCCAATATTTTACAATCGCTTAATAGAACTATAATTGCAGGTATTGCTCTAGCTATTATTTTTTTTATTTTACTATTAAATATATGGCCAGGGAGTAATAACTGGTTTTCAGATAGATATTTTTGGAGTGCTATTTTTAGATATTTTCACGTATTATCAGGAGTAATGTGGATTGGTCTTTTATGGTATTTTAATTTTGTTCAAATACCTAGTATGCCAAAAATTCCAGATGATCAAAAGCCTGCTATTGGTAAAGTAATTGCTCCAGCAGCTCTTTTTTGGTTTAGATGGGCTGCATTAGCTACAATAATTACAGGATTAATAGTTGCATATTTGAATGAATATATTCATCATGCATTAGGACTTGGTTTATTTGGAGGTGATCCAAAAAGTATCACAATAGGCATAGGAATGTGGTTAGGTATAATCATGGCTTATAATGTTTGGATGGTTATTTGGCCAAATCAAAAAAAAGCATTAGGCATTATTGAAGTAGGTGCAGATGAAAAGGCTAAGGCTGCAAAAACTGCAATGCTTTTTTCAAGAACAAATACCTTGCTTTCAATTCCAATGTTATTGTCAATGGTTTTTGCACAAAATTTATTTTAAATTAATCATCATCTTGCGGTCTGAACTTAAATAAAAGTAAAGTTGGGACCGCAATGAATATTGAGGAGTAAGTGCCAATTAATACTCCAATTATCATTGCAAATGCAAAAGGTTTTATAACCTCTCCTCCTAGTATAAATAAACTAAATAAAGCTATTAATGTTGTGATACTAGTCATAACTGTTCTTGATAATGTATTATTGATAGAAGTATTGAATAAATCAACTAAATTTAATTTTTTATATTTGCGAAGATTTTCTCTTACTCTATCAAAAATTACAACTGTATCATTTATTGAATATCCAGCAATTGTTAGAATTGCTGCAATACTTGAAAGGGAAAATTCAATATTAAATAAAGATAAAACTCCTAATGTAAATAAAACATCGTGAATTAAAGCAACTACTGCACCAAAACCAAATTGCCATTCAAATCTTATCCATATATAAAATAAAATAGCAATAAGAGCAAATGCAACAGCTTGTAAACCTTTAAAAAGTAATTCAGAACTGATTGTAGGACCCACAAATTCAGAACGTCTAAATTCATTTATCTCATTATTAATTAATTCTTTAACTCTATTAATAGTAGCTATACTTTCCGTATTTGAATCATTTTGTACACGGATAATAATAGTTTTTGAATCTCCAAATTCTTGTAACGAAACATCATTAAATTCTGGGCTTAATATTTTTCTTAATTCCGAAATATTAGATTTGTTTGTATTAACTTCTATTAATGTACCACCTTTAAAATCTATACCTAAGTTTAGACCTTTAAAAATTAAAAGTAATATTGCAAAAATAATAAAAAATATTGATAAAAACAACATAGGTTTTCTAAACTTCATAAATTCGAAATTTGAATTTGATGGTATTAAGTGATTTAATTTAAACATTATAAAATTATTTCTTTCTTCTTAGATATAGAATACCAAATATGAATTAAAAAATTTGTAAACATGATTGCAGTAAACATAGATGCTAAAATTCCCAAAGAAAGAGTAATTGCAAAACCTTTGATTGGTCCTGAACCAAATATAAAAAGAATTAATGCAGCTATTAATGTAGTAATATTAGCATCAAGAATTGTTGAAATTGCTCTTTGAAATCCATTTTTTATAGCTAAAATAGTTTTATTATTAATAAGCAGTTCTTCTTTAATTCTTTCAAAAACCAAAACATTAGCATCTACTGCCATACCTATAGTGAGTACTATTCCAGCAATTCCAGGCAATGTTAATGTAGCTCCAATTGAACTTAGTAAAGAAATTATAATAAATAAATTAGCAATGAGAGAAATGTTGGCTAAAAAACCAAAAATTCCATAAATAAGAATCATAAAAATACAAACACAAATCATTCCTACTATTGATGCAATTTTACCAGAAGCAATAGAATCAGCTCCAAGTCCAGGTCCAACTGATCTTTCTTCAATTATTTCTAGTGGAGCTGGTAAAGCTCCTGCTCTAAGCATAACAGCTAAATCAGCTGCTTCTTGAGAAGTAAAATCTCCTGTAATAACTCCAGAACCGCCAGTAATTGGCGATCTAATTACAGGAGCAGTTATTACTACGCCATCAAGAATCACAGCTAATCTATTACCAACATTTTCAGTAGTAGTTTTACCAAATTTTTGAGCTCCAGTTGTATCAAACCTAAAATTAACTGCATGTCCTTCATTTGGATCGAAGGCAGCATTTGCATCTACTAAATTCTCACCTCCTACTTGAGCTTTTTTTTCGACTAAATATTTTATTTCAGGATTAATTTGATCTTTAACAATAATTTTGCCAAATGGAGCCTTATTAATTTCAAGAGATTTAGAATTTTCATCATCAACTATATGAAAAGTTAATTTAGCAGTTTTTCCTAGAAGATCTTTAATTCTTTCAGGATTTTTAATTCCTGGTAGTTGCAATAATATTCTATTTTTACCTGATCTTTGTATTAAAGGTTCTTTTGTTCCAGATTCATCAATTCTTCTTCTAACAATTTCTAAAGATTGTTTAATTGCTGATTCTTGAATTCGTTTTTTAAAATTATCATTAATAATTACTTTCATAATATTGTTATCTATTGTTATATTAATATCTCGATAATTATTTAAAATTTTTTTTCTTATTTTTTCAATTGATATTGAATTTTCATAACGAAAAATTATTTCATCTTCTTTGTCAATTGAGATATCAATTATATTTTTCTTTTCAGCTCTAGAAATTAACCTAACGGTATCATTAATGTTTTCTAATTCTTCTTTTAATAAAATATCACTTTGAACTTCAAGAAGAAGATATGATCCGCCTTGAAGATCTAATCCTAAGTTAATCTTATTATCAAAATACCAATTACCTGTATTATTACTAAAAATTAAACTCGGCATAGCAAAAAAAATACCTAAGCTAATAACTATTATTACGGTTATAGACTTCCACAAGGGATAATTTTTCATTAACTATTTTTTTGATTGTATATTTTTTTGAGATGAAGATTTTGTCTGATCGATTTTAACATTATATAAATCTGTAACCATTCCTTGAGCAATTTTGATTTCAACGCTATCAGCAATTTCGACATTAAGTTCCTTATTTTCATTTACTTTAGTAACAGTTCCAATAATTCCTCCAGAAGTAATAATTTTATCTCCTCTTTTAAGATTACTGATCATTTCCTTATGTAATTTGATTTTTTTTTGCTGTGGACGAATCAATAAAACGTAAAAAATACCAAAAATCAATATTAAAGGTAAAAAAGCACCAAATTGTTCCATATATTATCTCAAATAAATTAATTTGTGGATTTACTTATACTGTGTAAAAGAAAATTGCAATTATAGTTCTATTTGAAACAATATGAATATACTTTCATTGATAAGCTTAAAATTTATATTGGATAAAAATAAATCCTTTATATGGGATCCTGATAGTAAAAAACCGAAGGTTATTAAAAGCATTAATGCAGTAGATATTTCATTATTAATAGGAATAGATAGACAAAAGGATACTCTTTTAAATAATACCCTTAATTTTGCTAAAGGTAATATAACTAACAATGCTCTACTATGGGGCTCAAGAGGTAATGGAAAAAGTACTTTAATTAAATCAATTTTCAATAAGATATCAAAAAATTTTAATTCTCTTAAATTAATTCAATTAAACAAGCAAAATATTGATCAGATTTTACAAATATATAAAATTTTAGAAAAATTTCAAAAATTAAGATTTATAATTTTTATAGATGACTTATCATTTGAAAATATTGATAGTGATTATAAAATTATAAAATCAACTTTAGACGGTAGTATTCAAACACAACCAAATAATATTATTTTATATATAACATCAAATAGACGTCATTTAATGCCTAGAGACATGATTGATAACGAAAGATCATCTGCTATTCATACTGATGAAAGTGTTGAGGAAAAAATTAGTTTAAGTGATAGGTTTGGATTATGGATTGGTTTTCATAATTTATCTCAAAAAGATTATTTAGAAATTATAAAATCATATTGCAAATACTATAATATTGATTGTTCAAAAGAAATATTGAATGATAGCATAAAATGGAGTTTGCAAAGAGGCAATAGAAATGGAAGAACTGCCATCCAATATATAATAGATCTTGCTGCTAATAAAAATTTAAATATCAAGTTTTAATTTTTTTTCAATTTTTCTAACTAAAAAAGATATTAATAAAATTAAAATTAAATATTCTAAAACTAAAAAACTATAAATTTCTAGTGGCCTATATACTGTAACTACTAATTCATTAGCTTTTCTTGTTAAATCGGCAAGTCCAACAATTGAAACAAGAGAAGACATTTTTAAAACATATACAAATTGATTTCCAATAGCTGGAAGTATAATTCTTAATGCTTGTGGTAGAACAATTAATCTTAATTCTTGATATTTATTCAAACCTAAAGATTTTGATGCATCTGTCTGTCCTTTAGTAATAGACTGTAATCCAGCTCTAAATATTTCAGCTTCAAAAGCTGAATCACTTAAAGATAATGAAATAATTCCTGCTACAAAAGGTCCGAAACTTAATCCAAAAACTACAGGCAAACCATAATAGACCCATAAAATCAAAACTAATAAAGGTATAGATCTAAAAATTTCAATATAAGAAATATTGATCCAATTTAATATCCTATTCTTACTTATTCCCAATAATGAAATAAGAAAACCTAATAAAAGAGAAAAGAAAATAGACAAAACTGAAATTATTATTGTGATATTTAAGCCACTAAGAAGAAATTTTAAGTTTGTTGATCCATTATCTAAAAATGGATTTAAAATATACCATCCCCATGTGTAATTTTGACTACATCCACTAGATATTAATATAACAAAAAATAATGATATAATTTTCACTTAAAATCTCTATATCATATATTAAAACAGCAATAAAACTTGAAACTTTATTGGATTATAAACTTTTTAAATTATATTTTTTCATCATTAAATCAAAAAAACCTTGGGCTTTTTTTATTTCTATCCAATGATTTAGAAAATTAATCCAAATTTGATCATTTTGAGGTGTTAACCAAGCTAGTGGAGTTGGAAATTTTGGTTTTTTTACAGGCACAATTGTCATTTCAGGATATTGTTCTATTAATTTAGAAGCTTCAATATTAGAAGTAATATGAACTTCTGATCTACCTGCTAAAACTTCTTGAAAATCTCTAGCTGGTGATTCAATAATATTCAAAGTTGCATTCGGAAAAAGTAATTTTGCTTGTTGTTCCTGTGTAGTGCCAAGAGTCACAGCTACTTTAATATTTTCTTGATTGATGTCTTCCCAACTTTGAAATCTTTCAATATTTTTTTTAAGAGTTAATGGTACTGTAGCTAATTTAAAATAAGAATCAGTATAACCAGTAGACAATGCTCTTTTAGCACTTAAAGAAGCACTAGTTGAAATATCATATTTATTTGAAACAATTCCACTTACTAAAGTTTTCCATTCTGTTGGTACAAAAACTACTTTTACCCCCATATCTTTACCAAGTTCTTTAACTATTTCTATTTCAAAACCTTTGTATTCATTGGTAGCTGGATCCTTAATAGTCATTGGATTCCAATCACCTGTGGTTCCTACTCTTAACTCTCCAGATTCTAATATTTTTTGAAGTCTTGATTCTGCTAAAAGAAAAGGAGAATAAAAAAAGATAATTAAAAGGCAAAAAAATTTAATTGTTTTCATTATTAATAAATAATCTGAAATATTAACTTTTCAAGTAATTTTAATAAATTAGATTAATAAATACAATATTATCGGTACTGTAAATGTGGATAGAATCGTAGTAATTAAAATAGAGCTAGAACTAATTTTTTCAAATGAATTATAATATATTGACATTGCAAAAACATTACCTGCTACTGGTAAACTAGCACATAAAATAGCAACCTTTACCCATAAATCAGGTATATCTGAAGGAAAGAAATAAAAAATTGAAAAAATTAATAGCGGATGAATAATAAGTTTTGATAGTGTGATAAAAGATAATTGATTAACATTAGATTTTTCAAATCCATTATATAAATTTATTCCAATCGCAAATAATGCAGTTGGAGTAGCAGCAAATGATAAAATTTCAATAAATTTAAATATAATTGTATTAAGTTTTATTTCAAATAGAATAAAAATAAATCCGATAAATACAGATAATAAAATTGGATTTTTAAGTAAATTTAATAAAAAATAAAAAATTTCAAAGATAAAATTTGAAGAATTAAATTTACGAACGAAAAATGATGTAAAACTAAGTAGAACTATAGTATCAATTAATAAAATTAAACTAATTGGTATTGAAGATGCTTCACCAAAAGCTAAAATACATAAGGGAATTCCCATATAACCGTAGTTAGGATAAGTAGAATTAAGAGAAAATAAAGATGAATCTTTTTTGTTGTTATTTAAAAAAATTAATGAAATTAAAAAACTTAAAACTAAAATTGCTATAGTAATAATTTCAAATCTAATAATAAAATTCCAATTAAAAATAGAATAATTTTCAGAAGATTTTAAAATATTAATAAATATAAAAGGTGGTAATGTAATATATAAAGCGAATTTTGTTAAAACTTTTGAACTTTCATTGTTAAAAATTTTTAAAAAAGTACAACCAGTGCCTAAAAAAATAATTGCAAAAAAAGGAATAGTGATTGATAATACGTAATACATTTGATAATTTAGGTGAATATGTCTGCATACTTAATAGCACAAATAAATGTTACTGATGAAGAATCATATAAAGATTATTTAGCAAAAGTTACAGATATTGTGCATAAATTTGGAGGTGAATATTTAGTCAGAGCTGGAAAATTTAAAACAGTTCTTGGAGAATGGAATTTTAAAAGAAATGTAGTAATAAAATTTCCATCATATGAGATAGCTATTGAATGGTACAATTCTGAAGAATATTTACCAGTAAGGAAAATAAGAGAGAATAATTCTATAGGTAATGTAATAATTATTGAAGGTGGTTGATTATTTAACTACTGGATTACCTTTTTTTATCCATTCTTTAATTCCACCTCTTAGAGAATAAACATTTTTCATATCAAGATTCTCTACCAAACCATTTGCAAGTATTGATGAAATTTCTCCCTCTTCACTAATTAATACAACATGATCGTTTTTCTTAGATACTGATTTATATTTTTTAATAAAGTTAGAATTTAAATTTCCTTTTTTATCAAAAGCTGTTATTTGAAATGAATTTTTAATAATACCTGTAATTAATTGATTTTCTTTATTTCTTATATCTATTAATATTAGTTTTTCATTTTCATCAGTAAATAAATTTTGCTTATTGAAATCTAACAAAACATCTGAACTAATTAATCTATAATTATATGGCTCAATTTTTAAGACATTTATTTCAAAAATAAGTGTTGAATTTGGAGGAATTATATTTTTAACACCATTTTTCCCGTAAGCTAAATTAGGAGGAATTTTAATTGTTCTTTTTCCTCCTTCTTTTATATTTATTAATCCTATCTCCCATCCTTCTATTACCTGACGTAATCCATATTGAAATGTAAAAGGTAAGTTTCTTTTATAACTACTATCAAATATCTTTCCATCTTCTAACATTCCTTTATAGTGAACAGTTACCTTATAATGATTTTGAATTTCTATACCATTGCCAGGAATATCAGAAATAATTGTAATTTCATTATTTGGTAATCCTGAAATATCTATGACTTTAGATGAGCAAGATAGTAAGAATAAAAAAGATAGTAAAAATGGTATTTTAAGCATTTTTTTGTTTATGTTGTGAAGGTATAGAAAATATTCCACTTAAAATTATTAAAATAGCTCCAATCACGGCATAAAAATTTAAATATTCATCAAAAATAAAAAACCCAATTAAAATAGAATATAATATTTGAAAATATACTAGGCAAAAAACTGAAGAATAATATTTTTGGGCTCTTTGAAATGCAGTAGTTATAAAAAAAATAGCTCCATTAATTAAAATTGAAGCTATAGTAATTAAAAAGAAAGTATTTAAAGATACTAATATTGGATCAGATAAAAAGATTATAAAAGATACAGTATGAATAAATAAACCACCATACATAAAGAAACCTACATTTGAAGTAACATAATGATATTTATTGACTATAACTGTAGTGCCAGTAATAATAAAAGCTCCAAACAAAACTAAAAGAAAATAAGGATTAAAATTTTCAAAACCTGGCTGTACAACAAATAAAACTCCCAATGTACCCAAAAATAATGAAAATAATAAAAGTGAATTAAATTTTTCTTTTAGTAGAAAAAAAGCATAAATTGTTCCAAATATAGGACTAGACATATTTAGTGTTGTGAATTCAGGTAAAGAGATATTTTTTAAAGAAACAAATGTTATAAAAGGCATTGGTGCAAATAATAATGATCTAAATAGAGGTATAAAATAATTAGTAGCTTTTAATTTTCTTTTTAAATCACCTTTAATTAACAAATACAAAGGTACAAATAAATAAGCTGGACTTCCATAAAATATAAAATGATAAAATTCTATTCCTCTTGGGGCGATATAATTAATGATAGCATCATTTATTACAAAAAAAAATGAAGCTGTAAGTATTAAGAAAGAAGTTATTAAAATATGTTTCATGATAATAAGAAAAATATAATTTAATCATATTGAATGATTAAAAAGAATTCTTATATAGTTAAATAAAGATAAATACTAATATTTATGAATGACAATCTAAAAACTTATAGATTAATTATTAAAGGCAAGGTTCAAAATGTTGGTTTCCGTCATTGGTTTAGTGACTTAGCAATTTCTCTAGGATTAAATGGTTATGTACAAAATAACTCTAATAAAGATGAGGTAGAAGCAGTAGTTCAAGGTAAAATAAGTGATATATTGAATATTACAGAAAAAAGTAAAACAGGTCCTGAGTTAGCTTTAGTTGAGGGGGTAATACCTAGTATAATTTATAGCAATGTTAAATATTCTGGTTTTATTGTTAAATATGAAAATTAATTTAAATCTTTTAAAGTTAAATCTAAACATTTTTTAAATTTTTCAACACAAAGATCTATTTCTTCATATGTAATTGTTAGAGGCGGCGAAGCCATCATTCCATCTCTTACAGCACGCATAATTAAATTATTATTCATACAATGATCTTTACATATAGTTCCAACTTTTCCTACAGGGTCAAACAATTCTTTTTTTTCTTTATTTTTAACTAATTCAACACCAACTAATAAACCTTGACCTCTTACTTCTCCAACAAGAGGATGATTCTCAAATTCTTTCATTTTTTTTTGAAAATAAGGTCCAGTATTATTTTTTACATTTTCTATAATGGCTTCTTCTTTTAAAATTCTAATATTTTCAATTGCAACTGCGCAAGCAACAGGATGTCCTGAATATGTGTATCCATGATAAAATTCACCACCTTTATCAATTATGACTTTTGCTACATCTTTTCCTATACCAATCCCTGATAATGGAAGATAACCAGATGTTATGCCTTTTGCAAAAGTAATAATATCAGGTTTAATATTATAATATTGAGAACCAAACCATTCACCGGTTCGTCCAAAACCACAAATAACCTCATCAACACATAAAAGTATATTATATTTTTTACAAATATCCTGAATTAAATTCCAATAGTTATGAGGAGGAATAATAACACCTCCTGCTCCTTGTATCGGTTCACCAATAAATGCGGCTATATTTTCAGGACCAACTTCAATAATTTTTTTCTCAATTTCATTTACTGCATAATTACAAAAATCATTTTCATTCATATCTTTACCAAATTTGTAATGGTAAGGAGGCATTGCATAAACAAAACCAGGTAGAGGTAAATCTCCCTGATCATGCATAGCTTGCATTCCTCCAAGACTTGCAGAAGCCATAGTGCTTCCATGATATGCGAATGTTCTACTAATAAATGTTTTTTTTGAAGTTTTGCCTAATAAATCCCAATATCTTCTAACTAATCTTATAAGAGTATCATTTGATTCTGATCCACTTGATCCATAAAAAAATTTCTCAATTCCATGGGGAGTAATTTCAGATAAAATACTTGAAAGTTCTATGGCTGGAGTTGTAGCTGTTTTAAAAAAAGAATTATAATAAGGTAATAATTGCATTTGTTTATATGCAGCTTCTGCTAATTCATTTCTTCCATACCCAATATTCACATTCCATAAACCAGCCATCATATCTAAAATTTTATTATCATCACTATCAATAATATAACTTCCTTTTCCAGATACTATGACTTTAGAACCTGTTTTTATTAAATCTTTATAATCAGTAAAGGGATGTAAATAATGATCTAAATCTATTTTTTGTAATTCTTCAGTATTTTTATTATGTAAATTCATTATGTATCAAAAAAAATTATCTAGTTACAAGAGCAGCAACCAATAAAGGAATTATCATTATTAATGTTAATATAACTGTTGGATTAAAAAGCCAATATAATAGACCTAATGAAAAAATTAGCATCCAAAATTCGTTTTTTTGTAAAAACATATTTATTAGATAAACATTTATAAAGAAAAATCTATAAAAAAATTATTTATGATGATTTAGATATTTCAATTGGTTGAGATACTGAAATTGTCATCCAACAATTTTGAAGTTCACCATCTGTTAAAACTTTACTCACTATCCATTGAAATCCATACATATGACCTTCAATATCTATTAACTCAATAAAAAAAAATGATGAATCTTCATTATATTCTATTGGAATAATTTTATGTTCAATATGATTTAACATCATTGAATAGGAATTTGTATACATCAATTTTTTAAAATTATTGATAGGACCAGTATAAATTTTATTTGAAGGATGAGCAAATTCCCATGTTTGTTCTATTCCTGCATCTAGATAAGGTAAGTTATTATTTTTTAAAGCATTAAGTTGAATTTCAATAACTTCCTGTGGTTTAAGATTTGGAGAAGGTTTAATGATTTCACTAAAAGAAATATTTGGTAAAAATAAAATAATTAAGAAAAAAATATATTTGATTTTCATAAGTTTTTAAAAAATTGATTTAATTCATAAGTTAATTGATCACAATTAATATTATTAAAAGGTAAAGGAGGTTTGATTTTAATAACATTATTATATGGCCCATCAGTACTTAATAAAATTCGTTTATCTCTCATGTGATTAATCAATAAATTAGCTAATTTTTTATTTGGAGACAAATTATTTTGCTGAATTAAATCAATTCCTAAAAATAAACCTCTTCCTCTTACTTCAGAAATTAGATCAGGATACTTATTTTGAATTTTTTTTAAAGATTCAAGTAAGTATTTTCCTGTATTATAGGAATGAGATTGTAAATTTTCAATTTTTATAACATCTAAAACTGCATTTCCAACAGCACAAGAAACTGGATTACCACCAAATGAATTGAAATATTCCATACCATTATTAAATTCTTCAGCAATTTCTTTTGTCGTAATTACTGCTGCTAAAGGATGTCCATTACCCATAGGTTTTCCTAAAGTAACAATATCAGGAACGATTCCATGTTCTTCAAATGCCCAGAAATGATTTCCAACTCTAGCAAAACCTGTTTGAACTTCATCAACAATAAATAATGAATTATTTTTTTTAACAAGTTTATAAATTTCTTTTAAATAATTTTTTGGTAAAATAATCTGTCCACCACAACCAAGAATACTCTCAGTAAAAAAACAAGAAAGTTTTTTCTTTTTATAATTAATTTTTTCTATTAATATTTTTGCTTGATTAATATATTTATTCACCCAATCTTTATGAGAATATTTCCATTTACCTCTTATTCCATCTGGCATCTCAGCAACATGGACATATGATTTCTTACCTTCACCTCCTTTTCCATTAAATTTATAGGGACTTAAATTTATAAGTTCATTAGTATGTCCATGATAAGCATTATTCATAACTAAAACATCTTTAGATTTAGTATAAATTTTAGCTATTCTATAAGCTAAATCATTTGCTTCAGAGCCTGTGCAAACAAAAAAAACTGTATCTAATTTTTTTGGAAATTTACTCAATAATTTTTCGCTATAGTCATTCATTATTTTATAAATGTATCTAGTGTTTGTATTAAGTTTCAAATTTTGTTTAATTAAGGCTTCATGAACTACAGGGTGACAATGACCAACGTGAGAAATATTATTTACACAATCAAGATACTGTTGACCTTTTTCATCATATAAATATTGATCTTTAGCTTCTAAAAATTGCAAGGGTTTTTTATAAGAAATAGAGAAATTTTTTCCTAAAAAAGAACTTCTTTTTTTAAGCAAGTCACTAATATTTAATTCTTTATCTAAAAAGGTTTTAGGAATTTTAGTTAATACATTTGGATCTATTGGAAAATTGCAAATATTCCTTATAAAATAGATAAAAGTGTGTGGATCTATTTTATCTAATTTATATAATAATGACCATGCATCTTTTTCACTAATAGTTAAATACTTATTATTTGGAAATTTTTTAATTTGTTTAGCTGCCATAACTACAGTAATAGATAGTCGAGACTTAACTAATGACATTAAAGAATAAGTTTCTCCGAAAGTAATTGGAAATTTATTATGAAAATTTGTTACTATATTCTTCAATGAATCATAAATAGATTCTTTATTCATCAAGGCATATGCTAAACATATAGATAAATCATTGATTGTAGGTGCATAAATCATATCACCATAGTCTAACAAACCGACAATCTGATTATTTGAAACAATTAAATTATAATTATTGGGATCTCCATGAGTAAGAGAAAAACGTAAATTATTTTTATTTTTTTTAACAAATTGATTATATTCGTATAAATTTTTATTAATAATTTTTTTCTGTTTATTTTTAAATAAATTTAAATAATTTTTAATCCAATCAATATTAGAAGGATCCCACTCAAAATTTCTAAAAGAAGCAGGATGGCCAATATTTTGCAATTCTTTAGATAATATTCCTATATAAGAACCTAGAGATGATTCTAATGTGAAAGATTTTTTACTTTTAGCAAATATTTCACCTTCTATATAATTTAAAATTCTTACAAAACAAAGCGAGCTATTATCATCTTTAAATACTTTAATTGATCTGTGTAATTTTTTTGGAATAATTTTTTTAATCAAGGGTTTTTTATTAAGTGAAGTTAAAACATAATCTTGCATTTCTAAAAAATTCTTTGATTCAATTGAATTTGATATTTTTATAACATAATGAAATTTATTATTAATTATTACTAAAAAATTTCTATCTCTCTCACTATTTAAATTTTTTATTTTAAAATTTCTCTTATTAAGAAAATTATAATTTACTTTTAACCATTTAATTAAATAATTTATTTTAATTTTAGGTGGAGTTGAGTTAAATAAAGACATAAATATTAATTAATTTATATTAGAAAATGAATGATAAAAGAAATAATTTTGTATGTATTGGTGCTGTTCACAGAGACTATATACTAAAACTTCAAAAAAATTATTTAAAAAATAGAACAAATCCAGTTAATCAATCTATAGGACTTGGAGGAGTAGCATATAATGTTGCTGAGAAACTTGCTTTTTTAAATTTAAAAACAGAATTAATATCATTAAACTGCTTAAAAGAAGAAAAAAAAATTATTAATAAAAAAAAGATAAATTTTTTTCCATTAAATAAAAAAATTTATGACAGATCTTATACAAGTATCATAAATAATAAAGGTGAAATGATTTTGGGATTAGCTAATATGAATAATTATGATAATGTATTATTTCCTAAAAACAAATTAAATTTAAAAAATAAAATAATAATTTTTGATTTAAATTTCCCTGGTAAAATAATAGAAAAATTAATTAATAAATTTTATAATAAAAATTATATTTGTGTTTGTGGAACTTCAGCTCATAAAATAAATAAAATTAAAAAATTAATACCTAAGATAAATATTCTCATCTTAAATAAACAAGAAAGTTTTAATCTTTCCAATAAAAAAACGATAATTGATTCATTAAAATATATAATTAACAAAAATAAAAATCTAACTGTTGTTATTACTAATGGCAAAAACTCAATTAATGCATATCATAATAAAACATTTTATTGTTGCAAAACTCCAAAAATTAAAGTGATAAATGAAAATAAATCTGGTGATGTAATGAGTGCTTTTTTTTATTATTTTTACTATTTTTATTACGAAAAATTAGAATTTAGTAAAATTTTATCAAAAAGTGTGGTTGCTGGTAGTTTAAATGCTTCTGGCTATAATTCTAATTTAAAAAATTATATAAATATGGTTGATAGACTTGCAAATAAAATAAAAGTTGTTGTAAAATAATAGATATGGATATTTCTTCTATAAAAATAAGCAAAGAGATAAAATCTGGAATGAAATTGAACAAACCAATTGTTGCACTTGAAAGCACTTTAATAAGTCATGGTTTGCCATATCCTGAAAATATTAATGTAGCTCTATCATCAATTGAAGCTGTAAAGAAAAATGGTTCAATCCCAGCTACAATTGGAATTATTAATGGAAAAATAAAAGTTGGATTAAATAAAAAGGATATAAATATTTTGGGAAAAAGTAAAAATACTCATAAAATATCAAAACATAATTTACCTTTAGCAATTAATAACAAATACAATGCAGGAACTACTATAGCTTCTAGTATATACATAGCTTCAAAAATAGGTATAAAATTTTTTGCTACAGGTGGTATAGGCGGTGTTCATCTGGATGCAGAAAAAACTTTTGATGTATCCTCTGATTTGTATGAGCTTTCAAGAAATAATATGTATATTATTTGTAGTGGGGCAAAATCTATATTAGATATTAACAAAACTTATGAAAAATTAGAAAGTTTAAGTATATTAAGAATTGGTTATAAAACAAATTATATGCCTGGTTTTTGGTATAATCAAACAGATAAAAAAGTTGATTTTAATTTTAATAATATAAAAAAATTAAATAGTTTTTTACATACTTGTAAGAAAAATAAAATTCAAAATTCAATACTAATACTAAACTGTGTACCCAAAAATGATGCCATTAAAAAAAATCTGGTACAAAATTGGATAAAAAAAGCCTTAATCAAAGGTAAAAATAATTCTATAGAAGGAAAAGAATTAACTCCTTTTCTAATCAAGGAAGTAAATTTATTATCTAAAAATCAATGTCTTAAATCAAATATTTCTTTAATAATTAATAATGCTGCCTTAGCTGGAAAATTAGCTAAAAATTATTACTAAGATAGTTTTTTAAGTCTATTTTTTAGTAATTCAAAAAATTTATCTTTATCAGCTTCATTAATCACTAAACAATTAGGCACTTTATTTCTTACTCCTAACCAATCAACTACAGTTTTACCACGTGTTAGATTAGAATTTTCTTCAACTTCCACATGAACTTTTTTGCCAGAAAATATACTATCATCAATCAAATAAGCAATAACGCAAGGATCATGCAAAGGTGATTCATTTATTTGATAAAGTTGACGATGAAATTTTGAATAAAATTTCATTAAATCAGCAAAAAATTTTGAAGCCTTATTATTATTATTATTTATATTTTCAATTATTTGATCATTGACATTGACTTTATGTGTAACATCTAAACCCATCATAATAGTTGGAATTCCAGAATTTAAAACTATATTTGCAGCATGAGGATCGACATAAATATTAAATTCAGCGACAGGAGTAATATTACCTAAAGACATAGCAACACCTCCCATAAAAACAATTTCTTGTATTTTATTTGTAATTGTTGGATCTTTTTTTATGGCTAAAGCTATATTAGTTAATGGTCCAGTAGGACATAAGTAGATTTTATCTTTCACACTATGACAAGTATCAATAATAAAATCTACTGCACTTTTATCTTCTTGAACTTGATAAT
>CEUZ01173126.1_pt1 | contig 19625 bp, 32 predicted proteins | sample 361511 | NCBI WGS metagenome assembly CEUZ01 (sample SAMEA2622822, study PRJEB7988) | marine metagenome | biome: marine biome (ENVO:00000447); feature: surface water layer (ENVO:00002042); material: "saline water (ENVO:00002010), including plankton (ENVO:xxxxxxxx)" | depth 5 m
TATTGAAAGTGATTTAAAAGGGGTTGTTGATCTGGTTTTACAAAAAGGAATAGTTTGGAAAGATGAAAAACTTGGAGCCGAATTTGAAATAGTTGATATTCCTGAAGATCTTGTAGATCAAGCAAAAGAATATAGAGAAAAATTAATTGAAAAGGCTGTTGAAGAAGATGATCAAATAATGGAAAATTATTTAGATGGAAAAGAACCAAGTTTAGAAGAAATTAAGAAATGTATTAGATTAGGCACAATCAAAGGTAATTTTGTTCCAATTTTAACTGGTTCAGCTTTTAAAAATAAAGGTGTTCAGCCATTGTTGGATGCGGTTATAGACTATTTACCTTCTCCAATGGATGTTGATAGCGTTAAAGGAATTAGTTTAAATGATGAAAAAGAACTTACTAGAAAATGTGATGATTCGGCGCCATTTAGTGCTTTAGCTTTTAAAATTATGACCGACCCTTTTGTTGGAAGTTTAACTTTTGCAAGAATTTATTCTGGTACAATTAATACCAAAGATTCAGTTTTAAATTCAACTTCTAACAAAAAAGAAACTATTGGCAGGATGTTACTTATGCATGCCAATAATAGAGAAGAAATAAAGATAGCTCACTCCGGGGATGTTATTGCTTTAGTAGGATTAAAAGATGTTACTACAGGAGAAACTTTATGTGAAGTTAGTGATCCTATTGTTTTAGAAAAAATGGATTTTCCTGATCCTGTTATAGAAGTTGCAGTTGAGCCCAAAACTAAAGTAGATCATGAGAAAATGGGAGTAGCTTTAGGTAGACTTGCTCAGGAGGATCCAAGTTTTAGAGTTTCGACCGATGAAGAAAGTGGCCAAACCTTGATTAAGGGTATGGGCGAACTCCATCTTGAAATTATTGTAGATAGAATGAAAAGAGAATTTAAAGTAGAAGCAAATGTTGGCGCACCTCAGGTAGCGTATAGGGAAACAATTTCTAAATCCTACGATGTAGACTATACTCATAAAAAACAGTCTGGGGGAGCGGGTCAGTTTGCAAGAGTTAAAATATTATTTGAACCTGGAGATGCTGGAAGTGGTTATGAATTTATTAATAAGATTAAAGGTGGAAATATTCCAACAGAATTTATACCAGGAGTACAAAAAGGATTAATAGCTCAGCAACAATCAGGAGTAATGGCAGGATATCCATGCATTGATTTTAAGGCAACTTTATATGATGGAGCATTTCATGATGTGGACTCAAGCGTTTTAGCTTTTGAAATTGCATCTCGTGCTGCTTTTAGAGAAGGAATAGCTAAAGCAAGTCCTAAACTTTTGGAGCCAATGATGAAAGTAGAGGTAGTAACGCCTGAAGAATATATGGGAGATGTTATTGGAGATTTAAACAGTAGAAGAGGTCAAGTTCAAGAAATGAATACAAGAGGCAATGCAAATATTGTTAACGCAATGGTCCCTCTGGCTAACATGTTTGGATACGTTAATAATTTAAGGTCGCTAACTCAGGGAAGGGCTAACTATTCTATGGAATTTGATCATTATGAAGAAGTTCCATCAAATGTAGCTGAAGAAGTAAAGGCAAAATTAGCATAATGGAAACACAAGATATTAGAATTAGGCTTAGAGCTTATGATAGTAAATTGCTTGATAATAGCGCTTTAGAAATAATAAATACTGCAAAAAGAACTGGAGCAAAAGTAAGAGGACCAATTCCCTTACCAACAAGAAATGAAAAATTTACAGTAAACAAATCTCCACATGTTGATAAAAAAAGTAGAGATCAATTGGAAATAAGAACTCATAATAGATTGCTAGATATTATTGATCCAACACCACAGACAGTAGATGCATTAATGAAATTGGATTTGTCTGCAGGTGTAGAAGTAGATATAAAGATTTAATATGCGCACTGGTTTAATAGGAAAAAAAATTGGTAGTTCATCTTATTTTAATGAAGATGGATCAGTATCTCCTATTACAATTGTAAAGGTGGAGGAATGTATTGTTTCTCAAGTGAAAACTAAAGATAAAGATGGTTATGATGCTATCCAATTAGCTAGTATTGAAGATAAGTTAAAAATATCCAAAATAAACAAACCTCAAAGAAAAATATTTACTTCTATTAATATTAAACCAAAAAGGGTTTTAAAAGAATTTAGAGTGAAAGAGGACAATCTTTTAGAAATAGGAACAAAGCTTGATGTTTCCCATTTTCAAAAAGACCAAATAGTAGATGTAACTGGAGTAAGTATTGGAAAAGGTTTTGCCGGCTCAATGAAAAGACATAATTTTGCTGGACTCAGAGCATCTCACGGTGTTTCAATCTCTCATAGAGCTCATGGTTCAACAGGGAATTGTCAAGATCCTGGAAGAGTGTTTAAAGGAAAAAAAATGGCAGGACATATGGGGGCAAAAAAAGTTACAAAACATAATTTAAAGATAATTGACATTGACGAAAATAATAAAATAATTTCTATCAAAGGTTCGATTCCAGGAAAAAACAATAGTGTCGTATTTATAAAAGACGCAATTAAAAAGAAGTAGAATATGAAAAAGCAAGTAGTAAATTTAATGAATAAAAAAGTTTCAGAAATAGAACTTCCTGAGTCAATTTTTAGCTTGAAGGTTTTTCCTGATTTACTACATCAATATATTCGCTATCAAGGAGCAAAAAATAGACAGGGATCGCATAAAACTAAAACGAGATCAGAGGTAAGTGGAAGAGCAAAAAAACCTTTTTCTCAAAAAGGAACTGGAAATGCAAGACAAGGTAGTTCAAAACCTCCAAATTTTAGAGGAGGAGCTGTTTCAATGGGTCCCAATAATAGAGATCATTCATTTAATTTAAATAAAAAAGAAAAATTACTTGCTTTAAAATGTGCGTTGTCTGAAAAAATAAATAATGATCAAATTATTTTGGTAGATTCATTTGAAATAAAAAGTCATAAAACCAAAGATTTATCAAATTCTTTAAAGAATTTTAATTTTGACTCAGCTTTATTTATACATTCACATGAAAATAAAATTGAAAATTTTAGAAAAGCTTCATCAAATATTCCAAAACTTTCACTACTTTCTGAAAAAGGTTTAAATGTAAGAGATTTAATTTTGTTTGATAAGATATTTATTGAAGAGAGTTCTATCTCTCAAATTTCAAAGAGGTTATCATGAAAAAATATACTATTTCTGATATTTCTGATGAAAGAGCACTTAGCATTATTAAAAAACCATTAATGACTGAGAAATCAACTAATTTAAATCAATATAATCAGTATTCATTTGTTGTTGCAAATGATTCAAATTCTTTTGAAATTAAACAGGCAATAGAAAAAGTTTTTAAGGTTAAAGTAATTAAAGTTAACACTTCAATTACTTTTGGAAAACCAAAAACATTTAAAGGAAATTTTGGATATAAAAAGAATTATAAAAAAGCAATTGTAACCCTGGCTGAGGGTAATACAATTGACTCTTCATTGGAGATAAAATGAGTTTAAAGTTTTTAAAACCAACAACTCCTGGACAAAGAGGCACAGTTTTAGTTGATAAATCTCATCTTTGGAAAGGCAATCCATTAAAGAAATTAATTTCTAAATCAAAATCTACAGGCGGTAGAAATAATCAAGGAAAAATTACCTCGCGCAGAATGGGCAAGGGGGCTAAAAGAAAATACAGAATAATAGATTTTAAAAGAGATAAATTTGATGTTTATGGTGAAGTAACTAGAATAGAATATGATCCTAATCGTTCAGCCTTCATTAACTTAATTAAATATGAAGATGGAGAATTTAGATATATTTTATCGCCCCAAGGAATTTCTATCGGTGATAAAATTATATCAAGCCAAAAAGCGGACATAAAAGAAGGAAATTCATTGCCTATTAAAAATATTCCAAATGGAACTAACATTCATAATATTGAACTTAAACCTGGGGCTGGAGGTCAATTGGTGAGATCAGCTGGTACTTCTGCTCAAATATTATCAAAAGAAGAAATATTTGCCCAAATCAAATTAGTTTCTGGAGAAATACGTCTGGTAAATAAAAATTGCTTTGCCACGATTGGTGTTGTTTCTAACCCTGATAATAAGAATGTAAAATTGGGTAAAGCTGGAAGAAAAAGACATTTAGGTTTTAGGCCAAAAGTAAGAGGAGTAGTTATGAACCCTGTGGATCATCCACATGGAGGAGGAGAAGGAAGAACTTCTGGAGGAAGGCATCCCGTTACTCCTTGGGGAAAATCTACTAAGGGCAAAAAAACTCGTAATAATAAAAAAACAAATATGTTTATTTTAAAAAGAAGGAAAAAATAATGGCTAGGTCTGTTTGGAAAGGTCCTTTTGTTGATATAACGCTTATTAAAAAAGCTGAAAAAATTTCTGAATCAGGGAAAAAACAAGTTATAAAAACATGGTCTAGAAGATCTACTATTTTACCTCAATTTGTTGGATTAACATTTGGTGTTTATAATGGACAAAAATTTATTCCAGTATTTGTTACAGAAAATATGGTTGGTCACAAATTAGGAGAATTTTCTCCAACAAGAAATTTTAAAGGGCATACAGCTGCAGATAAAAAAGTAACCTCAACACCCTCTAAGGATTAATTATGTCCAATAATTCTTCAGTAATAGCAAAAGATAATACGATACGAGTTAGCACTTATAAACTTAAAAATATTGCAAATTTAATTGTAAATTTAAATGTTAATAAAGCTGTGAATCAATTAAAATTTTCCAATAAGAGAGTTTCATTGCCAGTATTAAAAGTTTTAAACTCAGCTATAGCTAATGCTGAAAACAATAATCAGATGGATATAGATAATCTATTTGTAAAAGAAGCTTTCGTTGGAAAAAGCTTAACAATGAAAAGATTTAGACCGCGAGCTAAAGGAAGAGCCACATCAATATTAAAACCTTTTAGTAAATTAACTATAATATTAGAAGAAAGAATAAGTAAAAAAGAAAATAAACAAAAAATAACAAATAAAAAGACAAAGAAAGGAAATAAATAATAGTCATGGGTCAAAAAGTTAATCCAAATGGTTTAAGATTAGGAATTAATAGAACTTGGTTATCTAGATGGTTTTCTAAAAAAGAATATTCTAAGTTATTACATGAAGATTTAGAAATAAAGAAATACGTTGAGTCCAAGTTATCTTCTGCAAGTATATCAAAGATTGTTATTGAAAGAGCTGCAAAAAAATTACGTTTGACAATTTATAGTTCTAAACCAGGTATAATCATCGGTAAAAAAGGTACAGATATTGAATCATTAAAAAATAAATTAACTGCTATGACTAATTTAGAGATCTTTTTAGACATTAAAGAAGTTAGAAAACCAGAGGTAGAAGCTAAATTAGTAGCAGAAAATATTGCAAATCAGTTAGAAAAAAGAATTTCATTTAGAAGAGCAATGAAGAAAGCAGTTCAATCTTCAATGAGACTAGGTGCTAAAGGAGTTAAAGTTGTATGTAGTGGAAGATTAGGCGGAGCTGAAATCGCTAGAACGGAAAAATATCATGAAGGTAGTGTTCCTTTGCATACTCTTAGAAGTGATATAGACTATGCTACTGCTGAAGCAGAAACAACATATGGTATATGTGGAATAAAAGTTTGGATTAACAAAGGGGAAATTTTATCAAAAGATCCCTACGCAAGTGAAAAAAACCAAGTTGAACAAGGAAGTATAAGATAATGAATATGCTGTCTCCAAAAAAAACTAAGTTTAGAAAACAATTTAAAGGCAGGATTCATGGCAATGCAAAAGGTAATTATGCTTTACACTATGGAAGTTATGGTTTGAAGGCATTACAACCTGAAAGAATTACATCTAGGCAAATTGAATCAGCAAGAAAAGCTATTACTAGATATCTAAAAAGAGCAGGCAAAATGTGGATTAGAATATTTCCTGATGTGCCTGTTTCAAAAAAACCAGCAGAAGTAAGGATGGGTAAAGGTAAAGGTTCTAATGAATTCTGGGCTTGTAGAGTAAAACCAGGTAGAATTATGTTTGAAGTAGATGGAGTTGGAATTGAAGAAGCTAAAAAAGCAATGACATTAGCAGCCGCGAAATTACCAATAAAATGTAAATTTGTTGAAAGAAATATATAATGAATGCAAAAACAAAAAAAATTGAAAGTAAGAATATAAAATCTGAAATTGGTTTGCTAAAAAAATCTTTATTAAATCTTAGATTTCAAAGATCTACAGGACAACTAGAAAAGACTTCAGAAATAAAAAAAGTTAGAAGAAAAATAGCTTCTTTAAAAACAAGTATTACTCAACAGAAAGGCCTAAAAAATGCCTAAAAGAATTTTATCTGGCAAAGTTGTTTCTTCTAATAGCAATAAAACTATAGTTGTACAAGTAGAGAGAAGAGTTAAGCATAAAATGTATAAAAAAATTATTAAAAGGGCAAAAAAATATCATGCACACGATGAAAATAATCAATATAAAATTGGCGATATGGTTACAATTCAAGAGTCTAAACCAATTTCAAAAATGAAATCATGGATTGTGTATCAAAATGAATTTCAAAAAGAAAAAGAGGAATCTAAATGATACAAATGCAATCAAATTTATTTGTTGCTGATAATTCTGGTGCAAGAAAAATACAATGCATTAAGGTGTTAGGAGGCTCAAAAAGAAGATCAGCCTCTATAGGTGATATAATAGTTGTTTCCATAAAAGATGCCATACCAAGAGGAAAAGTAAAAAAAGGTGAAGTATTTAAAGCAGTAATAGTAAGAACAAAAAAAGATTTTTGCAGATCAGATGGCACAGTGATAAGGTTTGATAAAAATGCAGCTGTACTATTAGATAAACAAGAAGAGCCAATAGCGACTCGAATTTTTGGTCCTGTAACTAGAGAATTAAGAAGTAAAAAATTTATGAAAATAATTAGTTTAGCTCCAGAGGTAATATAAATGAATTTTAAAATTAAATTAAAAAAGGGCGATGAAGTTATTGTTCTTGCTGGGAAGGATAAAGGAAAAACAGGAAAGATTTCTTCGGTAATTCCAAAAAAAAATAAGGCAGTAGTATCTGGTATCAATAAAGTAAAAAAACACCAAAAACCTGACAATAATCAGGCAGGAGGAATCATTGATAAAGAAATGCCAATTCATATCTCTAATTTATCATTTTATGATAATTCTCTTAAAAAAGGAGTACGAATAGGTATCAAGATTAATGAAAAAAATAAAAAAGTTAGATTTAATAAACAAAATCAAAAGGAAGTATAATTGTGAATAGACTGTTAGAGGATTTTAAAAATACCATCAAACCTAAATTAATGGAAAAATTTGAATACAAAAACATCCATCAAATTCCTAAGATTACTAAAATTGTTTTAAATATGGGAATAGGAGATGCAAAAGAAGACTCAAAAATACTTGATAAAGCCCAAGAAGAATTAACTTTAATTGCAGGACAAAAAGCTGTTAAAACTAAAGCAAAAAAAGCAATTGCAGGATTTAAAATTAGAGAAGGAATGGCTCTTGGTGTCAGTGTAATTCTAAGAAATAAAATTATGTATGAATTCTTAGATAGACTTATTAATATTGCAATGCCTAGAATAAGAGATTTCAGGGGTCTCAATCCAAAAAGTTTTGATGGTAATGGAAATTTTACAATGGGAATAAAGGAACAAATAATTTTTCCAGAAATTAATTATGATAAAGTTGATAAAGTTAGAGGCTTAGATATAACTATTTGCACATCAGCAAAAAACAATATTGAAGCTTTGGAGCTTTTAAAAAGTTTTAACATGCCTTTTCCGGCAGAAAATAACAAGTAGGTAAAATATGGCAAAACAAAGTTCTATTCAAAAAAATCTAAACAGAAAAAATCTGGTTTTAAAATTTAATAGCAGAAGAAAAAAACTTAAAAATCAAATAATGAAAAAAGATTTAACCTTGGAAGAAAGATTTAAAATTCAATCAAAACTAAATGATCTTCCTAGAAATAGTTCAAAAATTAGGATTAGAAATAGATGCGAATTAACAGGTAGAACCAGAGGAGTTTACAGAAAATTTGGTCTATCTAGAATAAAAATCAGAGAATTATCAATGGCAGGTTCATTACCTGGAGTTGTTAAATCTAGTTGGTGAGGAGGAATTTATGGCTTTTAATGATGCTTTATCTGATATGCTAGCAAGAATAAAAAATGCTCATAGAGCAAACAAATCATTCACTTCTTGTTTTTGTTCAAAATTAAACTCTAATGTCTTAAGTGTTTTAAAAGATGAAGGATATATTAGAGACTTCCAAAATATTGAAATAAGAAAAGGTGTTAACAATATTAAAATAGAATTAAAATATCATAATGGCACTCCAGTTATAAAAAAAATTAAAAGAATTTCAAAACCTGGAATTAGAGTATATTCTAAAATTAACGAATTACCCAAACCTTATGGAGGCTTAGGTATTTCAATTATTTCTACTCCCAAAGGTGTAATGTCAGACCAGCAAGCTAGAGCCAATAATGTAGGTGGTGAAATTTTATGTGAGGTTTTCTAATTTATGTCAAGAATAGCTAAAAATAGTATTAAACTTCCAGAAGGAACTACTTGTAGTTTTGAGAATAATACATTTTCTGTTAAAGGGAAATTAGGCGAGTCAAAATTGGCAATCAATCAACTTTTTGTTGTAAAGCAAGAAAATGATTCAATTATCGTGGTGCCAAAAGATGACAAAGATAAGGTTAATCCTATTTGGGGAACAACTCGTGCACATGTTGCTAATACAATCAGCGGTGTAAGTACAGGATTTTCTAAAACTTTAGAATTAAACGGTACAGGGTATCGCGCATCTGTTTCTGGATCTAAATTAAAATTACAATTAGGTTATAGTCATGATATTGATTATGAAATACCCAAAGAAGTAAAAATTGAGTGTCCTAAACAAAATATAATTAAAATTTCTAGCACAAATAAAGAAATATTGGGCGCGGTTGCAGCTAAAATTAGATCATATAGAAAACCAGAGCCATTCAAAGGAAAAGGCATTAAGTACAATAATGAGTTTATTTTTAGAAAAGAAGGAAAGAAAAAGTAAAATATGGAAAATCTTAAAAGACAAAAAAGGATTAGGTTTAAACTTAAAAAAGTTACAAAAAGGAAAAGACTTACTATTTTTAAATCTAATCATCATATACATGCTCAAATTATTAATGATGAATTAGGTGTAACTCTTGCAAGTGTTTCGTCTCTTGATAAAAATTACAAAGGTAAAAAAATTGAAAAAAAACAATTAGCTGAAGAATTGGGTAAAGAACTAGCTAAAAAATCAATTGATAATGGTATTAAGGAAGTAGCTTTTGATAAAGGAAAGTATAAATATCATGGGATAATAAAAATTTTTGCAGAAGCAGCAAGAGCGGGAGGACTAATCTTTTAAAGTAGGAAAATATGTTTGAAAATGAGAATAAAGAATATACCGAACATCTTGTAACCATAAATAGGGTTGCAAAGGTTGTTAAAGGGGGAAGAAGGTTTGGATTTGCTGCAATTATGATAGTTGGAGATTCAAAAGGAAGAGTTGGTTATGGAACTGGTAAGGCAAAAGAAGTGCCAGAGGCCGTAAGAAAGGCAACCGAAAATGCAAAAAACAAAATGGTTAGAATATATTTGAAAGAAAATAGAACAATCTACCATGATATTGTAGGAAGATTTGGTGCAGGAAAAGTAATATTAAGATCAGCTGCCCCAGGAACAGGTATTATTGCTGGCGGTCCGATGAGATCATTGTTTGAATCTTTAGGAATAAAAGATATTGTAGCAAAATCTACAGGAAGTTCTAACCCTCATAATATGATAAAAGCAACTTTTAATGCTTTGGTAGAATCAGAGTCCCCTAAAAGTGTAGCATCAAAAAGATCTAAAAAAATAAACGAACTTAATCCAAAAAAGGATTCCTTAAGCCAATGAAAATAAATCAATTAAAATCAAATCTTGTATCTCAAAAGAAAAGAAAAAGACTTGGCAGGGGCGCTGGCTCAGGAACTGGCAAAACTGCCGGAAGAGGTGTTAAAGGTCAAAAATCTAGATCAGGGGTATCTATTAATGGGTTTGAAGGAGGTCAAATGCCACTTTATAGAAGACTTCCGAAAAGAGGTTTCAATAATTATTTTGCAAAAAAAATTCAATCGATAAATTTTAATCACATAGAAAATATAATGAAAAAATATGATGTTAAGGCTCAAGAAATCAAAGAATCTGTTTTGTTTGAAAAAAAAATATTTAATAAATCAAAAGGATCTCTAAAATTATTAAATAAAGGTGAATTAAAAACTTCTATATCTATTGAAGTTTCTTATGCTTCAAAAAAAGCTATTGAAAAAGTTGAAAAACTTGGGGGTAGCGTATCTATAAAGAAAGCGAAATAGAATAATGGCTACTACTGCTGAAAAATTAGCTAACAATATGAACTTTGGCGCATTAGGAAAAGCTACTGAGCTTAGAAATAGATTACTATTTACTCTCGGAGCTTTAATAGTTTTTAGATTAGGAACATTTTTACCTATTCCAGGTATCAATCCACTTGCTTTACAACAATTTTTTGAACAACAGTCTTCAGGAATATTAGGTGTATTTGATACTTTTTCTGGAGGAGCTCTTGGTAGAATGGGTATTTTTGCACTTGGCGTTATGCCATATATTTCAGCTTCAATTATAATGACTCTTATGCAGTCAAGTATACCCTATTTAAAATCATTAAAAGAACAAGGCTCAAAGGGCAGACGACAAATTATTCAATATTCAAGATATTTAACTGTGTTAATAGCAGCATTACAAGGATACGGCGTAGCTGTTGGTCTAGAATCTATGCAAACTAATTATGGAAATATAGTAATTAATCCAGGGCTTTTCTTTAAAATGACTACAGTAGTGACATTGGTGGGAGGAACAGTTTTTTTGATGTGGTTAGGAGAGCAGATTTCATCAAGAGGAGTTGGAAACGGAATATCACTAATTATAACTGCTGGAATTATAGCTAATTTACCTAATGCAATCGTTAGCACTCTTCAATTAGGTAGAACTGGAGAATTAAGTGTTGCATTTATTTTGGCAATATTGATTTTGATATTAGGCTTAATTATTTTTATTATATTTGTAGAAAAAGCTCAAAGAAGACTGCTTGTTCAATACCCAAAAAGACAAGTAGGAAATAAAGTATATGGCGGTCAAAGTTCTCATTTGCCCTTAAAAATAAATACAGCAGGGGTTATTCCTGTTATCTTTGCCTCTTCTATACTTTTATTGCCAAATACAATGTCTGGATTTGGCGCTGGATCCTCTAATGAAATGTTTCTAATGATTTCAAGTTACTTGGGAAGAGGTCAACCTTTATATATGCTATTTTTTGCTTTTATGATTATATTTTTTGCTTTTTTCTATACGGGTATTGTCTTTAATCCAGATGAACAAGCAGAAAATTTACGTAAATACGGAGGATTTATTCCAGGCATAAGACCAGGAGAAAATACATCTGCTTACATTGATTATGTTCTAACAAGACTTACAACAGTTGGCGCTATTTATTTAACATTGGTAGCTTTATTGCCAGAATATTTGATATCTAAAACTTCTATTCCATTTTATTTAGGTGGAACTAGTTTATTAATAGTTGTTGTTGTAATGATAGATTTTATAGCTCAAGTGCAATCACATTTATTTCAACACCAATATGAAGGTTTATTAAAGAAAACCAAATTAAAAGGTAGAGTAAAAATCCCAGGAGCTTAATTCATGATATTAATTTTTTTTGGCCCACCTGGAGCTGGAAAAGGAACTCAAGCAAGTTTAATTTCAAAAATCTATAGTATTCCCCATTTGTCTACAGGCGATATTTTAAGATCAATAATTTCTCAACAAGATGAAACATCTACAAAATTAAAAAAGATTATGAACAGTGGACAACTTATATCTGATGAAATTTTGAATGAAATAGTTTCAAAGAGAATTAATGAAAAAGATTGCTTAAATGGTTTTATTTTAGATGGCTATCCAAGAACAAAAGATCAAGCATTGTTTTTAGACTCAATTTTAGAAAATAAAAAAATCAAAATTGATAAAATTATAGACATTAAACTAAGTGAAAAAACTATTATGAGCCGTATACTTTCAAGATCAAATATTGAAAATAGAGGAGATGATAAAGAATTAGTTATAAAAACTAGAATACATAAATATATATCTGAAACAAAGCCAGTTTCTGAATATTTTCTGACAAGATACCCCGATAGCTTTAAAGTTATTGATGGAGATCAAGAAATTGAAAAAATAAACCATGATATTCTTAAATTATTGAAAAATGAGTAAAAATAAGGCTTTTCAACATTTCTTGTCTTGACTTATATGCTTGTTATCATGTATTCACCCTCATTCTTTTCAATATAATAGGCATTAATTATGGCAAGAATTTCAGGTGTAAATATTCCAACAAATAAAAAGATATCGATTGCTTTAACTTATATTTTTGGAATTGGCTCTAAAATCGCAAAAGATATTTGTGATCAAGCGGAAATAGACAAAACTAAAAGAGTGAATGAATTAAATGATAATGAAATTACAAAAATTAGAGAATTAGTAGAATCAAATTATTCCGTTGAAGGAGATTTAAGAAGAAAGATATCTGTAGATATAAAAAGACTGACAGATTTAGGATGTTATAGAGGATTAAGACATAGAAAAAAATTACCCGTTAGGGGCCAAAGAACACATACAAATGCTAGAACAAGAAAAGGAAAAGCTGTAGCAATAGCTGGAAAGAAAAAAGTAACTAAAGGATAATCTATGGCAACAGAAAAGAAAAAAACAAAATTCAAAGCGAAAAGAAAAGTTTCTAGTGGTATAGCACATATAATTTCCTCATTTAATAATACAATAATCACAATTAGTGATGAAAATGGTAATGCTCTGGCATGGTCTTCTGCTGGACACAAAGGTTTTAAAGGTTCTAGAAAATCTACTCCTTTTGCAGCACAAATTGCTGCTGAAGATGTAGGAAATAAAGCAAAAGAATTTGGTCTTAAAACACTAAGGGTTGAAGTTTCAGGACCTGGCTCTGGAAGAGAATCTGCTTTAAGGTCGCTACAATCAATAGGATATGTAATAACTTCAATTAAAGATGTTACTCCAATTCCACATAATGGTTGTAGACCTAGAAAAAGAAGAAGAGTTTAGTTAATTATTATTTAATAAGGAGTATTAAGTGTTACAAAAAAATTGGATGGAATTAATCAAGCCCAATAAAATGGATGTTATTGTTCAAGAAAATAATGGAAGACAAGGCACGCTTATCGCAGAACCGTTAGAAAGAGGTTTTGGATTAACTTTAGGCAATGCTCTAAGAAGAATATTGTTATCCTCTTTGCAAGGCGCTGCAATTACTTCTATAAAAGTAAAAGGCGTAGTACATGAATTTTCTACTATATCTGGTGTTAAAGAAGATTTAACAGATATAGTGCTTAACCTAAAGTCAGTAGGAATAAAAGTTCATTCTCCAGGGGCGAGAAAAATGTATCTGAAAGCTAAGGGACCGGGAGAGATTAGAGCCGGAAATTTTGAAACTGACTCAGAAACTGAAATTATGGATCCAGATCAAATAATTATGACTTTAGATAGTAATGCTGATGTAGAATTAGAAGCGAATGTTGAAACTGGCAAAGGGTACGTATCAGCTGAAGTAGCTGAAGATGATAGCAAACTGATTGGTGAAATCAAAATAGATGCCATGTTTAGTCCAGTTAAAAAAGCTTCATACAAAATTGAAAATAGCAGAGTCGGCCAAGTCACGGATTTTGATAAATTAATTTTAGATATAGAAACAAATGGAGCAGTATCACCTGATGATGCAATAGCTCTTGCAGCTCGAATACTTCAAGATCAATTACAGCCATTTATAAATTTTGATGAACCAGAAGTGCAAAATGAGGTTAGTAGTCAGGAGCAATTACCTTTCAATCATAATTTACTTAAAAAAGTAGAGGAATTAGAATTATCTGTTCGTTCAGCAAATTGTCTAAAAAATGATAATATTATTTATATAGGTGATTTAGTTCAGAAATCAGAATCTGAAATGCTAAGAACTCCTAACTTTGGAAGAAAATCTCTAAATGAAATTAAAGAAGTTCTCCAACAAATGGAACTGGGTTTAGGTATTACTGTACCTAGTTGGCCTCCTGAAAACATTGAGGAACTTGCAAAAAAATTTGAAGATCCTTTTAACAAATAGGTTAATGTGAAACATAATATTACTCATAAAAAATTAAATAGAACTTCATCCCATAGGAAGGCTCTTCTAATGAATTTATCAAATTCCTTATTAAAGCATGAACAAATTACTACTACACTTCCAAAAGCAAAAGAATTAAGACCTTTTGTTGAAAAGATTATCACATTAGGGAAAAGGGGTGACTTGCAATCCAGGAAAAAAGCAATATCTATATTAAAAAATTCAAAAAATATAAAAAAAATCTTTGATGTTTTTGCCAATAGATATAAAAATAGACTCGGCGGTTATACTAGGATAGTTAAAATTGGTAATCGTTTTGGAGATAATGCTCCTAAAGCTATTATAGAGTTTGTTGATAGAGACGAAAAAGCAAAAGGTAAAGATAGCGGACCAGTTATAAAGAAAAAAACTTCTGAAGAAGAGTAAAATTAGTTTTTAGCATTGGTTAAATTACTATTAATTATATCAGGAGGTGCCTTAGGTTCATTAACAAGATACCTAGTTAATAATTTTTATATATTTTTTTTTCCTAATTTTCCTATTGGTACTTTGTTTGTTAATTTCACCGGCTCTTTTTTAGTTGGATTTTTAATTAGCTATTTAGAAAATTATTCCTATAACGAAAATTTTATAAGATTCTTTTTAATTATTGGTTTTTTAGGATCATTTACAACATTCTCTGCTTTTTCCATGGAAATTATTGAATTTATTAATAATAAAAAAATATTTACTGCTTTAATATATTTAATCTTATCTATTCTATTATGCATATCTGGCGCTTTTCTAGGATACTTTATAAATCGAGTATAAATTGTTTAAGTCTATTAAAGTTAACCCCAGCAATACAGATACTAGAATAGATAAATGGTTAAAAAGGGAATTTTCAAATTTAAATCAAAGTTTTATAGAAAAAAATCTTAGAAAAGGGTTAATTAAAATTAACAACTCGAAAGTTAAATCTAATTATATAGTGAGTGAAAATGATATTATAAATATATTTAATTTTTCGATAGAAAAATACCCTTGTAAAATTAAAAAAAAAGATACTAAAAAAATACCAGTAACAATAATAAATAGATTTAAAAAAATTATTGTTTATGAAAATAAAGATTTCATGATTATAGATAAATGGAATGGACTAGCTTCTCAAGCAGGAAGTAAAGTAAATATTTCAATTGATGATATAATTAAAAATATATCTATTGATTATAATTTAGTACATAGATTAGATAAGGATACATCAGGATTAATGATAATAGCTAAGAATTTTATGACAACTAAAATTATTTCAAAACTTTTTTATGAAAAAAAAATAAAAAAAATATATTTAGCTATATGTCAAGGAAATCCAATAAATGTTAATTCTTTAATAAAATTAAAAATCCCGATTAAAAAAAACAAAAATGTTTTTGGAGAAACAGTTACAAGATTCAAAATACTTAAAAAAAACAAGAATTTTTCTTTTATAGCATTTAAACCTTTAACTGGAAAAAAACACCAGTTAAGAATTTTGTCTAAAAAAATAGGATGTCCGATAGTTGGAGACAATAAATACAATTTAGATAAAACTTTTTATAAAGAAAGTTTGAAATTGAATGCTCATATTTTAAAATTTACAATTAATAGTAAAGAATATATATTTAAATCAGAAATACCTATTAATTTTAATAATTTTCTAATTAAAGAAAAATTAAATTATAATAAAATAAAAAATTTATTAAAACTTTTTTAATTCATCATTAAATTTTTTAAAAAACATTTTATCAAATTCCTCTTTGGAAATGTTTATGCCTAATTCTAATAAAGATGTAGTTTTGTAATTTTTTAAGCCACAAGCATGTATATTATCATAATAACTTAAATCAGGATTAATATTAAAACTTAATCCATGGTATGTTACCCATTTTTTGATTCTTAAACCAATTGCGCCTATTTTTTTTTCTTTAGTAAGTTTTTTATTTTTAACTTTAGTAACCCAAATACCAATTCTTTTAGGAAAGGTTTTTGCTTCAATATTAAATTCTTTTAACAAAGATATTGTAGAAAATTCTATTATTTTTACAAATCTTCTTATATCTTTTTTTCGATTATTTAGATTGATAATAAAATAAACTATTCTTTGACCAGGGCCGTGATAAGTAGTTTTACCTCCTCTGTTTGTTTTTATAATAGGAATATTATTGGTGAATAATATTTCGTCTTTATGAGCACTTGTGCCACAAGTGTAGATATGATCATGGTTTAAAAACCATATCATTTCCGCCTCTTTTTTATTAAGTATATTTTTTACTCTTTCTTCCATAAAAGATATAGCCTCAAAATATTCAATATTTTGGTTTGATATTTTTATATTTATTTTACTGCTCATTAATATTTAAAAACTATCATTTATTGATACTTAATAACCTATCTGATAGTTAATCTCTAATTTAATTTTCAGCGCGCGGCCGTGGCGGAATTGGTATACGCGCAGCGTTGAGGTCGCTGTGGGATTATTCCCGTGGAAGTTCAAGTCTTCTCGGCCGCACCATAAATAGGATATGATTATGAATAAAGATATTGAATCAAAAAAAAATCAAAATCTTAATTCTAGCTTGGTAGCAATTAATAAATTTTTTGAAGAAAATAATAATGAAGATTTGTTACACTTTGTAAAAGAACTGCATAACGCAGATATAGCAGATTTAATACAAAATCTTGACGAAAGTAAACGAGTACAACTTATCAATAACATTAAAGATGATTTTGATCCAGAAATTCTAACATACTTAAATGAGAGTTTAAAAGAAGAAGTCATAGAATATCTAGATATAAAAAAACTTGCATCAAATGCAAGTGACTTAGATGTTGATGATGCTGTAGATGTAGTAGAAGATTTGGAAGAGTCAGAACAAGCAAAATTTTTAGAAAATGTATCTGCCAAAGAAAGAAAATTGATTCAAGAAGGTCTTAATTATCCTGAAGATAGTGCTGGAAGATTAATGCAAAGAAATTTTGTATCTATTAGCGATACATGGAATGTTGGAGATGCAATTGATTATTTAAGAAAAGAAACCTCAAAATTACCTGATGATTTTTATGATATTTATCTAATAAATACTAACAATACCATTAGTGGAATTGTCCCTCTGGGAAGATTAATGAGTTCGAATAGAAATATAGATTTGAAAAATATTAAAAATAAAGAAACAAGAATTATTAAAGTATTAACAGATCAAGAGGAAGTAGCTTATCAATTTAATAAATATGCTATGGTAAGCGCACCTGTTGTGGATGAGAATAATTTTATTATCGGTTCTATTACAGTAGATGACGTTGTGGATGTTATCGAAGAAGAAAGAGAAGAAGATATTTTGAAATTAGGAGGAGTTGGTCAAGCAGATATTTATGACGCAGTTTTTGATACAACTAAACTTCGATTTTCATGGCTGCTTGTCAACTTACTCACGGCAATTGCAGCTTCTATTGTTATAGGTTTTTTTCAAGCTTCTATAGAAAAGGTAGTTGCCTTAGCTGTTTTGATGCCAATAGTTGCTTCAATGGGTGGAAATGCAGGAACCCAAACTCTTACTGTAGCTGTTAGAGCTTTGGCTACAAAAGAGTTAACACCTTCCAACGCAATAAGAATTATAGCTAAAGAAACATTTGTTGGAGGAATTAATGGAATTATTTTTGCTATTTTAGTTGGATTAATATCATCTTATTGGTTTAGCAGTCCTCAATTAGGAATAGTTATAGCTTTAGCTATGATATTAAATCTGCTTGTAGCAGGCTTAGCTGGAACCTTAATACCTATTACCTTGAATAAACTGAAGATTGATCCTGCTTTAGCTTCAGGAGTAATTCTCACAACTATTACTGACGTATTTGGATTTTTATCTTTTCTTGGACTGGCTTCTATCTTTATAATATAATATAGTGTAATATAAATTTATGAAAAATAGTTCTGTTTTAATTAATAGTATCTATCCAGCTGATTCTGGTATCAAATATATATTAAAGCTTATAATTTTATCTGCTTTTGGAAGTTTATTGCTAGCCTTGTCTTCAAAAATTCAGGTTCCTTTTTGGCCTGTTCCAATGACCATGCAAACATTTATGGTTTTTATTATTGGGATGACTTATGGTTTTACTTTTAGTTCATACACATTAGTTTCTTACCTAATGCTAGGTGCGATAGGTTTGCCTGTTTTTGCTAAAGGCGGAGGAATATTGTACTTAACAGGACCAACAGCAGGCTATTTATATGGCATGGCTATAGCCGCTGCTGTAATTGGTTTTTTGGCAGATAGGGGTTATGCAAAGTCCTATTTAAAAAGTTTAATAGCAATATTTATCGGTACAGTTATAATTTTTGCTTTAGGAGTTGGATATTTGGGTTCAGTTATTGGTTATGATAAGGCTTTAGCCGGTGGCTTGTATCCATTTTTATTAAGTGAAGCTTTTAAAATAGCTTTGGCTATATCTATTGTTCCAACGATATCAAAGCTTACTAAATAAATTAAATCTTATTATGAAAATTGGTATTGATTTAGGTGGTACCAAAACTGAAGCAATTTTAATTGATAATATTGGCAATGAACTATTCAGAAAAAGAATACAAACCGAAAAGAGCTATGATGGTACAATCAAGGGCATAATAAATTTAATTAAAGAAATTGACAATAAATTTGAAAAAATTCATTCTGTTGGCATAGGGATGCCTGGTATAATTTCAAATTACACTTCTTTAGTTAAAAATGCTAATTCCATTTGGTTAAATGGAAAGCCACTAAAGAAAGATTTGGATAAAATTTTAGATAAAAAAATTACAATTGAAAATGATGCAAATTGTTTTGCTCTTTCGGAAGCTGTAGACGGCGCTGGCAAAGATTATAATGCAGTTTTTGGTGTTATAATCGGCACTGGAACTGGTGGTGGAATAGTATTTAACAAAAAAGTATTACAAGGGATAAATCAAATTGGTGGTGAATGGGGTCATACATCTCTACCTAATAGAACTAATGATGAAATAAAATATGCAAAAAAATGTTTTTGTGGTCTAGAGGGATGTATGGAGACTTATGTATCAGGTCCAGGATTTGCAAATATTTTTAATAACATTCATAATGAAAATTTTAATTCTCATCAAATTATTGATGAATTTATAAATGGATCTCAGAGATCTAAATTGGCATTAGATAATTATGTGAATCATTTAGCAAGAGGCCTGTCAAATGTTATTAATATACTCGATCCAGATGTGATAATACTAGGTGGCGGGATGTCAAATATAGATTACATCTATGAAAATATAAGTAAACAATTAAAAAAATATGTTGTTACTGATACTTTTCACACCAAAGTGTTAAAAAACAAGCATGGTGACTCTAGTGGCGTTAGAGGAGCGGCTTGGCTTTAAATTAAA
>CEUZ01032157.1_pt1 | contig 19621 bp, 10 predicted proteins | sample 361511 | NCBI WGS metagenome assembly CEUZ01 (sample SAMEA2622822, study PRJEB7988) | marine metagenome | biome: marine biome (ENVO:00000447); feature: surface water layer (ENVO:00002042); material: "saline water (ENVO:00002010), including plankton (ENVO:xxxxxxxx)" | depth 5 m
TAATCATTTCCTTTATAATTACCTCTAAGATAGACTTCTAAACCATTTTGAACACCTATAGCTAGGTCTGTAAATAATGATATGGAATTTGGAGTATTAAAAGCTCTTCCATAGGTAAAGCGCATAGAAGATTTATCATCTGGTTTATATATAAAACCTAGTTTAGGGGCAAATAATACACCTTCATCTAATAAATCATGATAATCAAGTCGTGCGGCTGTTATAAGTTGATATCTACTGGTACCAAATAGTTCTGTTGTAGATTGATAATACATACCTAATTCATTTGAAGTAGGGTCTATAAACTCATCGGGTTCATCTATACCTTCATAGCATTCCCATAGTTTCCCATCTCTAACTTGTGATGATTTACCATCAAGACATATATCATCATCAATCAAACCATCTTGATCATTATCAATTCCATCATTCCATGATATAACAAAATCCCCATCATTATCATACCCATTTGGGCCATCATTTAATATAGAACCATTTGTAAAAGGTTCCGTTCTAAAATAATCCATTCCCCAAACAAAATTTGTATGTAAAGATTGGATAGAAAAATTATTTTGTAATTGAAGAGCATAGTTTTTTGATTTATCTGTAATTCTATTCCCTAAATTATATCCTCTAGTATTCCCAGCATCAGTTGCATTCATATATATTTGAGAGAACCAGTTTTTATACCGACTTCTAAGTTGATAAAAAGTATATTCAAAACCATCTGCAAGATATCGACCAGTTCCTGTTACTTGCTGTGTTTTTGTTGTAGAATATCCAGATTGTAATGTCATATTAAAATCAGGATTTGGATCATAATCTAATCTGAATTCTATTTTACGATTATCTATTTCAAAGTCTGGATAATCATGTAATTGATCTCCATTTGTATCTGAAACTAATTGATAGTCATCAACAAAGTCTGCATAGTTATATTGACCATCACCTTCTCCTGGATCTCCTGTGTTTGGCAGCCCATCTTGTCCATAATCATCATAGGACTCTCTACCTGGGTCAAACACACCATCACCATCTTCATCAGTAAACGGCTCTCCTATGGTAAATCCAAATAATCCATCTCCTGTATCAAATATAAAATCTAGTTCTTTTGTATCGATTGGTACTATTCTCCCATCATTCTCTCCAGGGTCACCAGTGTTTGGTAATCCATCTTGCCCGTAATCATAATAAGATTCTGTTTCTGGATTAAAAATACCATCTTTGGGTGGCCATACATCGTTATATTCAGCATCTGTACAATTAGTAGCACAATTACCAACAATAAGTCCTGTCCCTAAATAATCTTCAGTAGTTCCTTCTATAAAACCACATGGGCATTCTATATATTTACCTCCAAAGACATTATATTTCCATTTATAATTATCCTCAAGTAATTCAATAATTCCATCTCCATCATCCACCCATCCATCACCTGGTTGCCATATGCCATCACCTTCGCCTTCATCAGGTGCAATTTCTCCCTCTAAATTATATAATCCATCTCCATTTAGATCTATAGATGCTATTCCATCTAGGCCTATATCAGAGAATGTAGAGTTTCCATCTGCACTATATTCACCTAATTGTACTTTTGTATCACCAGCTAGATCCGTAAAGTTATCTCCAGGAATTCCATCCTTTCCATAGTCATATGTAAAAATATCATATTCTAATCTTACTTCTTCTTCTATATATCTATGATTTCCTAGCAGATCGTCACCATTGTTTTGCCAATCGCAAGTAGGACACCAATAGGGATTTATTTTTCCATTTTTTAAAAGAGAATCTTTTCTAGCATCTATACGTAATACATTGTTATCAATATTTCCACCCCACTCTTTTACAACATTTTGGATAACACCATCACCTGCTTCATTATCTATTATACCATCATGGTCATTATCTATACCATCATAAGCTAAATCATGTACATTATCAATGTTTTCATCAATCCTTCCATCCCCATTATTATCAATACCATCTGCTATAAAATAATCTTCATCTACACCATCATCACCGCTACAGCAAATACATCCATCTCCATTGCTATCTCCTGCTTGTCCTAAAATTAAACAATCACCATCATCATCATATCCATTCCACCAATCTTCTCCCATGACTCCATCTCCGTCTGGATCTCCTGTGTCCATTGCCTCTCCATTGCCTATAATGTAGGTTTTACCATTTTTTTCTACGGTATTTATTTGTTCATATTCAGTAAGAGATTCCCCCCAAACATTATTCCATGGATTATTATCTTTCCCATCGTTTGTCCGAGCTGGAGTCAAAACCCATGGATATCGATGCGCTTTGTACTCTTCTTCTGATATGAATTGCCAGTCATATGCGTGTAGGTATAATCCAGATACTTTCATACTGAGAGTTTTAGATATTTTTTTTGCAAATCGACCATTTATTTTCCGGAGCTGCCTATCATCATGAGAACCAGATATGCTCATTGTGAAACCTTCTGACTGGGAGGGAGGTTTAGATACTATGTTAACGACACCACTATGTGCATTTGCACCATAGAGAGCAGTAGCAGGCCCTAGTATGATTTCGATTTTATCTACATCATCCATTGATTGGGGAATAGAACTGTAATTGATCACACGTAGTGCAGGTATATTTGCTACCCTTCCATCACTTAATGTTAAAAGACGAGTATTAAAGCTACTATTAAATCCTCTGACAGATATGCTATAATTATTTATACCACTCGATGTAAAATCTACACCTTTTAATCCTTTAAGGTATGCTCCCATGTTTGTGGTTGTTTTCCCTTTTATTTCCCTAGAAGAAACAATTTCCATTGAAGCTGGAGCTCCTGTAACTTTCTCTTTTCTTTTTTCTGCTGTAACTTTGGTTTCTTGTATTTCAATAGCTACTGGATTTAGAGATATATTGATGATGTATTTTTGATTTGCTTCTACGCGAATTTTATTCTCTAAATTTTCATAACCAATAAACATAGCTAAGAGAGTATATGTACCAATAGGTATATCTGAAATCATATATGCACCATCTAAGTCGGATGCAATTCCCATATTGGTTCCCATAAGCATGATATTTGCCCCAATTAGATTTTCTCCTGTTTTTGAATCTGTAATATATCCTTGTATAGTACTATTTGTTGCAAGACAAATAGTAAAGGAGAAGAATATTATGTATATATATCTAAATAGGTTCAAATTTTATAGGGGAATAAATATAATGAATAGATTCTTTTTCGATTCTTTAAATCTAAAGGGAAATAGGGAAAAAACAAAAAACAAAAAACCCGCATTTTCATTAATGCGGGTTTTTTGTTTAAAACAATTTATGTTGTATTTATTTAACTAACATAATTTTTTGATTATGTACTTCAGCACCAACTTGCGTTTGCACTAAATAAACACCACTAGCAGCATTGGAACCATCCCAAGTAAAGGAATAAGTACCATGTTGCATTTGACCACTTGCAATAATATCTACTAATTGACCCATAGTATTAAACACTTTTACAGAAACCATAGCATCTGTATTTAGGTTTAATTGAATCTGAGTAGCAGGATTAAATGGATTAGGGCTAGCTGCACTAATTTCAAATGTTTTAGCTGAAACTACAGAAGTTTCCATAAGCGTTTGACTATTAGAAGCTGCCTCTATAGATTCTATTACAAAATCACCATTTGTAGTAAAAAGGCTGCTACTTTCAGGATTAACAATCATCAAAGTAGTTGTATTGCCTTTAGTTACATAGTCTGCTATGTATGCAGCATCTGTAAGCGTAATTGCAAAATCATTGCCGTGTGATAGTGTCATCTGAACTGCAACAACGTCACCGTCAGCAGTCATGGTTACTTCATTTTCTATCACTTTAAATTCAGCAGATTTTGCACCATTTAGAGATGCAGCATTGTCTACTCTACCACTACCACAATTTGCATTAAGTACACAATTTACTAGAGCAACAACGTCAAGCACATTATGTGATCCATCAGCATTCATATCACCTATACATCCATCACAATCTGCATTAAGTACACAGTTTACTAGAGCAACAACATCAAGTACATTGTTAGATCCATCAGCATTCATATCACCACTGCCGCATTCACCACCACCAACAGCAATAAATTCAGCAACAACTTCACGCGCCTCAATAACAGGAACACATGGAATATCAAAATTCATAGTTAAGCGACCAGCACAGTCTAAGAGTGTTGTTAAATCAGCTGGATTGTAGTCTGCTAGGCAAGCTGGATCAACATCGTATGATGAATCATCTTCTAGCAAAATCCCACCGCCCAAACTAGCACAAACAGCTTCACCCAATAAAGGAGCACATAGTCCCATTATAGCACCGTGCGCAGTTAGAGTATTACCCCATGTAGCAAGAGAACCAGAAGGATCCATTAAGTAGCCACTAGTTGCTACATCAACATAATCTACACATGAACCCATGCCAAGTGCTTCAAAAGTAGCAGATACATCACCAAAAATAGGTTGATTAAAACCACATGCAGGATTCATATATGTTGCAGGAATAGCTGGTATGCCAATTTGGCGATCGAACCACGTGCCATCACCATCTTCATCTTCTTCTTCTAGATCCCCCCAGCCAAGGCCAGAACTAGACCCATCAACACCATGCCATTCTAGATAAAAATCTGCATCAATATTGCCCGCAGCACTATATACAGAAGACAATCCATCAGAATTACAATTACTTCCATCTTCTTCACATTGATCATCTAGGAAATATCCACCTGAAACACCTGTAAGTGGCGCGCCTCCTGGTACATATTCTGGTATTCCAAGAAGATTTACATCAGGATATATTTCAAGAGTTCCAGATTCATCAATATCACCTACAGTAAAGTCGAAACAGCTACCATCATCTCCACATAGTGTGGGGCTTGATGGAGCCATTGGGAAGTCTTCAAAGGTTAAAGATCCAGAAAGACCTAGTAGGCCAAGCTGCTGACCTGCCATAGTAGAAATACCTGGAAGCCCTAGCACATTTACACCTGGATGTGCAAAACCAAACGCAGCCATTCCATTATTCATTGATGAATATGTAAAATCATCTGTAACAGGTAATACTTGTTGCAATGTTACACAATTGCCATCTGCATCTGTTATTGTATTTACATCAGGATAATAACTACCTTCTGCAATAGAACCAGATCCATCAGCATTCAACGTTACATTCAAGTTGATACCTACAGCTACAAGCGCAGCATCCGTAAGCTGCATAGGAACTGAGGTAAATGGTACGGCAGCAGGAATTTCGCTTACTTCCTGAGTAATACCAAAACCATATGCATCTGTAACTGTTAAAGATACTTGAGCTCTTGTAATATAGGTATATAGTACATCAACAGCAGATAGCTTATATTGTCCAGCTGCATCCTGTGCCACCATAAATGATGTAACAGCGCATACTAAAATAATTAATCGTTTCATTATTCACTCCTCCTTAGTTGAGTTTTTATGAGTTTATTCTATTTTTTGGTTCATCTTTTACAAAAATTTGTTTTTTTATTTGGTAAAAGAAGTAACCGATGACCTTTGAAATTACGACGAGCATAGGACGCACATCAAGAAAAAAAGAGATATAAAATAGAAAAAGTGATTTAAATCACTTTTTCTATAATGATATACAGTTTATTAATATAACGGAAAAATAAATCTATATGACATTATAGCATATTTTCTGCAACAACGTCAGCTAAGTCTTGCACTTGAATTTCTTCTCTATTTTCAGGGGTTAGAGGTTTTAACCCTTGATTCATCATGCCATAGCAAAAATTACATCCTGTTACTACGGTGTCTGCTTCAGATTTCACTACCTGTTCTGCGCGAACTAAATGCGTCCTTCCTGTAGTTTCTTTTTTCCACCACAATCCACCTCCAGCACCACAGCATAAAGTGTTGCGGCCTGATTCTGGTAATTCAACAAAATCATCAGAAATTGCATTAATAGCTGTGCGTGGAGCCTCCACTACATCTAGCATGCGCGATAGATTGCAAGGATCATGATATGTTACTTTGCCATTATTTCCCATTTTCATTGCAATTCTACCAGTTTCAATGAGATCTCCAATTACTTGACTATGATGTTCTACAGTATATGTTATTTCTGTGTATTTACCATATTCTTGTTTTAGATTCAAAGCGCAATGTGGACACATTGTTACTACTTTTTGTACTTCTTGTAGTTGCTCTAGGTTATGTTCTCGTAACATTGTATATGTAAGCTTATCTCCAAGCCGATTTGCAGGGTCGCCTGAACAGTGTTCATTTTCCAGCACACCATAGCTTACATTAGCAGTATCTAATATTTTAATAAAATTTTTTACAGATTTTGTAAAATCTGGATCTAGTTCATATTTTGCGAAGCACCCAAGCCAGAGAACATATTCCATATCAGGTACATATTTAGGCAATTTATCTGTAAAAGAACTATGTGTAGCACCTTCTGTATTTCCAGTATTCTGAAGGTTTGTAAATATTGTTTGATATTCTTGCGGAACCTTTCCTTCAACTAAAACTTGCAGTCGACGTATTTCATCTGATTTTTCTACATGGTTTCCCACAGGACAAACTTCAGTGCAAGCTTGGCAAGTAGTACATTCCCAACCAGCCTCGACATTAATATTAGAAAGAAGATCAATAGACTCATTTTTTAAAAGAGATTCTCGGAAATCTAGTATAAAGTGATTTTTTGGATCCAATATTCCACCTCCTCGATTAGCAGGGCATGCATCCATGCAGCGGCCACATTCTACACAGGAAAAAATATCTAGAACCTGTTTTTTAGACATCTTGCCAAGGTCTGTTAACATTTTATCTAACTCTTCTTCTGTAGCTTCCATATCAATCTTTACCGGATCATGGTCTGGCATAGAAAAAGATTTGAAAAAAATGTTAAAAGGACCTAAAACTAAATGCAGATGTTTAGATCGAGGTATTAAAAATAAAAATGCAAGTACAAGAAAAGAGTGAATCCACCAGTTTATTTTCCAAATAGTATAGGGTAGATGAAACTCTCCAAGTAAATATGTAATCATTAGTAATCCAATAAATATTGCTACTAGACCGGATGTAGGAGAAACTTTTCCTAAGGCTTCTGGTCTTTTATAAAACCGCCTCCATGCAAGAGAAGTAATACCTATTAATACTAAAATAGAAAATGGAATAACTATATAAGAATATAATTGTAAATATTTATGAGATATAAGATGATAATTAAAGCCTAATGCAAAATGATTAATAGTAATGATACCAAAAACCACAAATCCCCAAAAAACAAGTGCATGCATAAGTCCTGGCCAAAAACGATCTCTAATAACTCGTTCATGCAAAAAGACTTCTCGAAACACTCGCCATAATCTAGGTACTATATTATCAAAAGATAGAGATCCTATACCTTTTAATACAATCCATATACGACGGCGGACTTCATATATAAAAGATCCAATGGCAATAAAAATTCCAGCAAGAAGAATAATGTTTTCACTGATAGAGAAGTGTATATCGTTCAAAATATTAAGTATTTTGAAGTAATTCTGTTAATTTAGGAATAATTTCAAAAATATCACCTACCACACCATAATCTGCAATTTCAAATAATGGTGCATTAGGATCTTTATTTATAACGACTATATTTTTTGCACCTTTCATGCCTACAACATGTTGAATAGCTCCAGATATACCTAATGCTAAGTATAATGTAGGAGCTACAGTTTGGCCAGAGCTTCCTACTTGATGATAGGGCTCTAACCATCCAGCATCAACAATAGGTCTAGATGATGCTAATTCACCACCTATTGCAGCTGCTAAATCTTTTGCAGTTGGCAAATTCTCTTCTTTTCCAATTCCTCTTCCAACAGATACTATTACATTGGCTTGTGATAAATCTACAGATTGTGCAGATTCTTGAAATTTTTCACCTGGCGTGATAGAATCATAGGTTGTTGATAAATCTATAGATATATTTCGAACAGAAGCAGTGCCAGATTGAATAGTATCTATTTTAAATGCACCTGATTGAAAGGAAATAATAGATTGTTTATTATTAATTGTATAATTTGCATTGAATTTCCCTTGATATATGGAACGTACAAAAGTTATATCATTATTAATTTCAAATGCTATACAATCAGATATAAAAGGAATATCTAAACGAGCACTTAAACGAGGCACCCAATCTCTTGCTTCATATGTATGACCAAAAATTATCATATCAGGCGATTCTTGTTTAGAAATTTGTTCCATTGCTGAAAGATAATATAAGGGATTATAGTTTTCTAATTTTGGATCCTCTATATATAAAATTTCTGATAGATTATATTGAGTAAGAGAGTTAGCAGTTTCTTGATTAAATGTTATTGCACTAACAGATCCATTACTTTTTTCTGCAATTTTCTGCGCACCTTGTATTGCTTCTAAAGAAATAGTATTGATTTTACTTTGCTCTTCTTGAATGTAAACAAATATTTTCATAATTAACTCAATATTTTGATATCATCTCTAAAGACATCTATTAATTTATTAGCAATTTCATCAGGAGAACCATCAATATATTTAGTTTCTTTTTCTTTTTCTGGAATATATAGTTTATTTAAGTTCACGTTTGATATTATATCTGTAATATCTAAGTCACTAGCTGACAGTTTTTTTACTTCTTTATTTTTTACCATCATAATACCCTTGAGAGTAGCATATCGTGGAGTATTAATACCTGACTGGATACTTATAGATGCGGGAAGCTTGAGTTCTGTCCATTGAAACCAACCATTCTCTAGCTCACGTTTTACTTTAATAGAAGTATCGTTTATTATTTCTGCTCCCATTGCTAAAGAAGCATGAGACATATTTAACAGTTCTGCTAGTAATAAACCTAATTGTGAATTACCATGATCATCAGATTGCAGTCCTGATAAGATAAGATCAAAATTTTCATTTTTTATTGCGGAGGTAAATATTTTGGCTATTGATAAAATATCTAAACCATTAAATTTTGTATCAGATAATAATATACTTCGGTCTGCACCTTTAGCCATTGCATCTTTTAAGACTTGCTCAGCAGATTCGTTGCCAAGAGTACATGCTATAACTTCTCCACCATGAACTTCTTTCATTAACAGTGCTTCTTCTAAAGCATAATTATCACTTTCATTAGATACCCATGTAATATTCTGCGTTTCTATTGAAGATTGATTATCATTAATTGATAAAGACGCATTTTTATCTGGTACCTGTTTTATTAATACACAGATTTTCATAAAATTATTCCATAATTAAATTGTAATAAAAAATATAAAGTCATTATACACTAATAAAATTACTATTATTTTAGAATAGATATTGATGCAAAAATTATATTTTATATAAATGCATTTTTCAAGTCCTATAGTTTAGATTAATTTTATACTATAAAATGTGATAATAAATTGATACGATATATTTCCATATTACTTATAAACATGATTTTTTTATCAATATTATTGAATAATGCTTTTTCTAAAGAAGAATATGAACCATTTTCTGAAAGAAAAATTGATAAAAATTATTTTATGCAACGTGCTATTTTACCACCTAAGATAGATGGTTTTTTAGAGGATACCCTTTGGAAGTATATAGTTCCTATCAGTGATTTTCTTCAAGAAGATCCAGATAACATGGAACTCCCAACAGAAAAAACAGAAGTCTACCTTTCATATGACAATCAATCCTTGTATGTTGCTGCCAAATTATTTGATACAAATCCATCTGCAATTACTAAACAATTATCCCCAAAAGATGATTGGTATGGCGCATTTGATGATATATCTGATTGGTTTCGTATTGAAATAGATAGTCGTCATGACCACCAAACTTCATTTGCCTTTGCTGTGAATGCATCTGGGGTTACATATGATGAAATGGTGTATCATGATGGTGATTATGATAGTGACTGGAATGCTATTTGGGAATCAGAGGTGCAAATAAATGAATTTGGATGGTTTCTTGAAATAGAAATACCATTTTCTAATCTTGCATTTTATGATAGCAAAGACATGGAGTGGGGTATGAATATAACTCGATTTATTGAAAGAAAATATGAGACAATTAATTGGGTTACATTTCCACTTGATATAGATGGTATTGTATCAAAATATGGTCATATTAATGGCTTTCAGGGTATTTTTCCTCCAGCAAAATTTGAAATAAGACCATACTTGATGACTGGGTTTACTAATTATTCAGATATTAGACTTATGAATTATGAATTTATAGATGCTGATAATAATCCACTAAAACATAAATTAAATTATAAAGATTATTTCAATTACAATATAGGTGTAGATATTTTATATCGCTTACAAACAAATTCTAAACTAGCATTTACAATCAATCCAGATTTTGGTCAAGTGGAGGCCGATCCTGCAAATGTAAATCTTACAGCATTTGAACCATTCTTTTTAGAAAAGAGACCATTTTTTTTACAAGATGTAGATATTTTTAGTACACCGATTGATGTGTTTTATTCTAGACGTATTGGCGCAAATTCATGGGCAAGTTATACAGAGGAAAGTGTAGACAGAGTAACGGGAGCAGAGACAGTTGATACAATATATTATAATGTGCCCGTTACTATAAAGGGTGCTGGAAAATTATCAGGTAAAACAGAATCAGGATTGTCTTATGGCTTATTAGGTGCAATAACAACTCAAAATGATAGTAGTAATTTTTTAGAACTTATACGTAAAGGAAAAAATTCAAACTATATTGTAAGTCGATTAAAACAAGATATATTAGAAGGTAATTCTTTTTTTGGTTTAATGACAACTTCTAGTATGCAGGATTCATCCCATACTATATCCATGGATGGAATGGTGTATTTACTGGATAATCAAATAAATATAAGTACACAAATGCTTGTCAGTAATAAATATGGAGGAGCTAATTATAATGGAATATATGGCAATATAGCTTATACACCTCCTGGAAATTTTAATGGTTGGATTGATTATTATATGTATGAGAAAGGGTTGGATATAAATACGTTAGGGTATTTATGGAGAGATGACTATACACAAATAAAAGCAGGATTAGGTTATAATAGCTATGAATCTTATGGAATATTTAGAAATATATCATTTTCTATACAAGCTGATATGGAAGAAAATATAGAGGGACTAGACCTTGGAAAAACAAGAGAATTTTTATTTGATTTAGAATTTGAAAATTTTTATTCTGTTGGAGGTGGCTATTATCATATTGATTCTCATTTTGATGATAGGAAAATTATATATGATATTGATAATAAAGATTTTGGTCCATCTGTCCCAATACCAACAATCTATGGAACTCATTTAAATTTAGCAACAGATAAACATCAAAAATTATGGGCATCTATTCACTTCACATCTGCTAGCAATACTAGAAATGATATAGAAGAAGGACAATTCATAGAATTAACATATAAGCCTAATCCATATATAAGTTTTATAACAAGTTATGATCGTTATCGTTTAATGAAAAAATACCATTGGATAGAATCTTTAAAAGAACAGGTAGATGGTTGGCATCATATTTTTTCTGATTTAAATCGACAAATTGATACTTGGACCCTTCGATTATTGGGTAATATTAATCGCAAGTTAAGTTTGCATGGATATTTAGAGATTTTTTCTAATTATGATCTTTATACTTCATATTCAGAATTCTCCCCTGTTTCTAATCAATATGAAGAAACATCGTATATTTCAGGTGTAGCAGATCAAATAGGTGACCCTTGGTCTGGGATGCCTGTTTATAGCACAAATATTACTAATTTAGAAGGTGCAAATGCTACTTCATATGTAGATCCTAATTTATATTCAGGATATTATCCAAAATATACGAGTATGATATTTAATGGCATTATTAAATGGAATTATATGAAAGGGTCAAATATCTATTTTGTATTATCATTTAATAAATCTATCAATGGAACGCCATTTCGTAGTATAAATGATTTCAGTGATTTTTTATCTTTTAATAGTCAAAAACCTTGGGTAGAGGTTTTAAGAGATTATACATTTATGGTTAAAATTGATTATTGGTTTGAAAAATAACTACTAATTATAATTTATAGTTTTTTTAGATATGTACAAATACGATGAGCTGCAATTTCAATTTCTTTATTTGTATTAAACCTGCCTACACCAATCCGTAAAGATGAATAGGCTGATTTTTTACTAAGACCTAATGCTAATAACACATGAGAAGGGGCCATTGTAGAAGTTGTACATGCTGCGCCACTAGAAATGGCAATTTCTGGTAAAGCCGCAATAATTGCTTCATTATTAGCTCCAGGAAAAACCATATTTAAATTTCCAGAAATCCGATGGCTTAAACTGCCATTTACTTGCGCTGTTGATATTTCACTCTGGATTATATCCATTAGTAAATTTCGTAGGTTAGCAATTTGAATATTTTCTTTATTCATGACATTTTTTGCAATTTCACATGCTGTACCAAATCCAACTATGTTATGAACAGATAAAGTGCCAGAACGTATTCCTTGCTCATGTCCTCCTCCATACATAATAGGTTGCAATTGAATTTTTGGATTTTTTTTTCGTATATATAGAGCACCTACACCTTTAGGCCCATATATTTTATGGGCAGAAATAGATAATAGATCAATATCAAAATCTTTAACATCTATACAAATTTTCCCTGTAGATTGAGCAGCATCTATATGCAAAATTAAATTATTATTTTTACAAATTTTACCAATGTCTTTGATTGGTTGAATAACACCAATTTCATTATTTGCATGCATGACTGATACTAGAATAGTATCTTTTCTAATGGCTTCTTTTAATTTGTTTAAATCTAATAATCCATCTTTATTAACAGGTAATAAAGTAATTTCAAAATTTTCTTTTTTTAGATATTCACAAACATCTAGAGTAGCCTTATGTTCTGTCTGGACAGAAATTATATGTTGACCTTTATTTTTATAGAAGTGTGCTATACCTTGAATTGCAATATTATTAGATTCAGTTGCTCCGCTAGTAAATATAATTTCTTTTGAGAGAGCTCCAATTATATTTGCTACTTTTTCTCGTGCTATCTCAACCGCTTCATCTGCTTCCCAGCCATATGGATGATTTTTACTTGCGGCATTGCCAAATTTTTCTTTTAACCAAGGCTCCATGGAAGAAAAAACTTGAGGGTCAATGGGTGTTGTCGCTTGATTATCTAAATAAATACGTGACATAGTTTAATTTGCAGAGTGTGGCTTAGATAGTCGGAATTGAGGAATCTTTATTTGAAATATTTTTTGTTTTTTATTGTTCATGTCATAATAACCTTCCATAAAACCAAATTCTGTTGGTAAAGGACAAAAACTATTATATTCAAAACTTTTTCCAGGTTTTAAATAGGGTTGCTCTCCAATTACACCGGAACCATTTATTTCATTTATGCGTCCATCTGCATCTGTAATTTTCCAGTATCTGTTTATTAATTGTGCAGAATTTTCACTTTTATTTGTAATAGTAATCCAATATGCAAAGAAAAATATAGAATTATTTGGATTGGATCGTTCTGGTATGTATCTACTAATTGCACTTACATGAAAATCATGTGAGATGGCAAGTACCTTTTTCATTTAATTAATATAAATAGGCAGTTTATCCGGGATATTTACTTCACCAATTATATCATTAGATAAACAATTATATTTTTTTAATAGTTTTTGGAGAGAATTTGCTTTATCCTTTGGTACAGAAATAAGAAGGCCTCCAGATGTCTGAGCATCTGCCATGATAAATTGCTCTTCTTTTGTTTGATTTTTTGAAAAGCTAATTTTAGATTCTACATACTTTAAATTATTTTTTGTCCCACCAGGAATAAAACCATTCTTTGCAAGTTCACAGACACCTTCTATAATTGGTAATTTATTATAATCAATAGAAATTGAAACATTGCTAGCTGTAGATAGTTCTAGAGCGTGGCCTAATAATCCATAACCAGTTATATCGGTACATGCATTTACACCAATTTCATTCATAGCTTTTGCAGCGCCTAAATTCAAGTTAGACATAATCTTAATGGATTTTGTAATTAGAGATGTACTAGCATTATCTTTTTTTATAGCAGTTGAAATAATACCTGTTCCAATAGGTTTTGTTAAAATCAATACATCACCTGCTTTAGCTGTAGAATTTAATGTTAAATTCTTTTTATGTACTTTTCCTGTAACTACTAAACCGTATTTGGGGACAGAGTCTTTTACTGTATGTCCACCAAGTATAGGAATGCCTGCTTTGTTTACTATATCTAAACCACCTTCAAAAATTTTTGATAAAATTTCTAATGGTAAATCTTCTGATGGAAATTCTGCAATATTTAATGCATGTAAAGGCATTCCCCCCATAGCATATATATCTGAAAGAGAATTAGTTGCAGCAATTTGCCCAAAATTATATGGATCATCTACGATGGGGGTAAAAAAATCAACACTTTGAATAAGAAAATGGTTATCATCTAATGGAAAAACAGCACAATCTTCAGAAGTCTCAAATCCAATAGCATTTTTTGGTAAATTAATTTTCATTTTGCTCAGAACTTGAGCTAAGTCTTGAGGACTCAATTTACATGCTCATCCAGCACCGGAGGAAAATCGTGTTAATTTTATATCTTGTTTATTTTTATCTGTCATTATGATTATGAATTTACAGTAATAGGTCTTTTATGAAATATGAAAATTTAATTAAAAGTAATTTCTTATATATCTGATAACATTAAGTCTGAAGCAATTTCATCTGCATATTTATATTGATCGAATTTTAGTTTAATATGATCGCTTGTAATATTTAAGTATTTTCCCCACTTTTTATAAATATAATTAGATTCAAAAAAATGAATTTGTTTTTGTTTGATTTTTTGTAATGGAATGCCTGATTTTGTTCGTAAACCATTAAAAATAATTTCATTATATTGATCTTTTTGACTAAGAATTTCAGAACCAATTACAGGGCTTTTGTAATTTTTTATATTTTGAATATATGTTTTTAAAGAGGGCGTGTTCCACCATCTTTTATGGCCATTATATCCATGAGCGGAAGGTCCAAATGCTAAGTAAGGCTCTAAGTTCCAATAATGTAGATTGTGTTGACATTCTTTATTCTTTTTAGCATAGTTTGATATTTCATATTGTATATAATCTTTATCGGTTAGGTATTTTTGGCAAAATTCAAACATAGTTACATCTATATTTTCTTTAGGCATAGTGATAGTACCATTTAAGACTTTATTATGTAATAGTGTATTAGGCTCAACAGTTAAAGAATAGCAAGAAATATGATCTGGATTTAATGCAATAACTTGTTTTAAATTGTTTTCCCATGTTTTAGGGCTTTGATTTGGTATGTTAAAAATCATATCAATATTAATATTACTAAAACCCACCTCTTGTGCATTATAGTAGGTGTTTAAACAATCTTTTGGAGTATGAATACGACTCAAAAATGTAAGTAAATCTTGTTCCAAGCTTTGAAAGCCGATAGATAGTCTATTAATTCCAAGCGAATGGAAATCAGCTAACTTGTTTTTTGCGGCTTCTCCAGGGTTTGCTTCTATTGTAATTTCTTTTACATTTGATATGTTAAATGAAACTGCTAAAGCATGTAAAATTTTCTCTATTTGTTGTGGTTGTAATAGCGTGGGAGTACCTCCTCCAAAAAATATAGTATCAAAGTTCCATCTTTCATCATAGTTCTGTGCTGTCCTATATATTTCTTTTATTAACATATCAATAAATTCAGGTATGTCTTTTTCACGCTTAGTAATAGAATAGAAATCGCAGTACATACATTTAATTTTGCAAAAAGGAATATGAATATATATACCTGCTTTCATCATTTAGATAATGTTTTTTTTTCTTTTATAGTGATAAGTCCTTCAATAATCATCCAAATTATTAAACATAGCATTAAGATGCTGATACTAAGTAAAGTAAAATTATTTTGCATATAAAAGGATTGTATCTTTATAACTAATGATGTAAAAGTTATCAGCATGACAAATAGCATTGGAATTATAAGAGGGATAATAGGTTTTTTCTTTTGCCAAAAATACAAGGTTAGTACCATAAGTGTAAGAGCCGCAAGCATTTGGTTGCTTGCTCCAAATATTGGCCAAAGAATCCAAGCTGCTTGTTTTATGTCTCCAGTAACGGGGTCAGATGTTGACCACATTGTAAGTATAAAAGCAGGCATTATAGCAAGTCCAGTGGCAATGTATTTATTTTGAATGAATTGTATTTTCAATGCGCTGCCAATTTCGCTAATTATAAATCTTTGTATTCTAGTTGCCGTATCTAATGTCGTTGCTGCAAATGAAATTACTAGAACAGCCATAAGTGTTTTTGCGAGCATTGGAGGTAGCCCTAACTTTTGTAATAAAGCTCCTCCTCCTAATACAAAAGCTGTTGCTTTATTAGTTGTTGCATGTGCCCATGAATCATAATAAATATTCCAATTAAGATTTTCTACGATTCCGATAGAGGGTAAGGTGCAGTTAGTTACTAAAGCAATTCCTGCAACCGCCGCAATTGTAGATGCAATTGCTAATGTACCTTCTCCAAGCATAGCCCCATAGCCTATTAAACGAGCATCTTGAAGTTTATTTACTTGTTTTGATGTTGTTCCAGAAGCAACAAGACCATGGAAACCACTTATTGCGCCGCATGCAATAGTTACAAATAGCATTGGGAATAGGGGGGGGGCAGAACTTTCTGATACAGATCGAATCATTGGTGCATCTATGCTGGGTTGTATTAAAAAGATCCCTAAAAATATTAGTCCTAACCCAATGATTAATTGATGACTATTAATAAAATCTCTTGGTTGTAGTAAAAGCCAAACAGGTAATAAACTTGCAATAGCTGAATAAATAAATAATATAATAACCCATACTGATGTAGCTTCTGATTTAGATAGTTCTAACTTAATCCAACTTTCTTGAAAATTCCAAATCCATGCTCCATCTAATGAGATTGGATAGTTAGTGCCTATCCATATAAATATATATAGTATTATAAGTGCAATTATAGATAGGAAAATAGAGTTTATATTTCGTTTGTAAATTAAATATCCAATAATAATAGCAATAATAATTTCAATGTTGATTGGTAGTACTGAAGTGGGTATTGCTACAAACAATCCAGCAATGGCCATTGCAAAGACTGCTAATACTAACCATGTAAGTAATAGAATAAAAATAAGAAACATAATGCGTGTTCTAGGATTGATGATAGAAGATGTAATATCTGCAATGGTACGACCTTTTTCTTTCAAGCTTACAACGAGAGCTCCAAAATCATGTACAGCACCCATAAAAATAGTACCTATAATTACCCATAAAATTGCTGGAAGCCAGCCCCAATATGCTGCAATACATGGACCAATTATAGGCGCTGCTCCTGCAATAGAAGTAAAATGATGGCCTAAGAGAATATGTTTGTTAGTAGGAATAAAATCTCTATCATCTCTATATGTATGCGCGGGAGTAGTAAGAGATTCATTTAGATTATAAATTTTATCCGCTATAAATCGACTATAAAATCTATAAGCTAAATAAAATGATATAAGTGCTATAGCAGTTAAAACAGCAGAATTCATTAGTTACACAATATCATAGATATAATTAATTTACTAATAATCCAATATAATATTAACTAAGGCAATAATATCTAATATATTTGTTTCAGTATCATTATTTATATTGGAACAAGAATCGCATGTATTGGATAAAATACAGTTTGCAATATTAATGATATCTAAGATGTTTACATTGCCATCTTCATTAATATCTCCAAGGATGTTTCCACATGCTTGAGTATATTCAAAATTCCCTATATCTGGAGCTAAACCTGCATATGAGGTTATATCATTGATACCATCCATATCTATATCAGGAGTACCTGCATCAATACAAGGAGATAGCAGCGATAATGAATAATCTGAATTTTCTGGATTAGTAAATAGAGGATTTACATTGATATTTTCTGTACCATTCCATATATCTTCAGTCGCAGAGTAGTTAAGATTAATATTTAGCTCATTATTATTTGGCAGTGGAGAAAATTCAATATCACCATTATTCCAGAAAATAGTATTTATAGAATTTAAATAAGAAGAATTTATCATGCCAATTCCAAGCATTCCTGCATTATATGTAATGGTTGAATTAGTGATATTCATGATTATATCACTTATAGCTAATCCTAGTGGTTCACCTAATGAAATAGCAGATCCAAAATCTCCTATATTTTCTACAAGTTCTAAATGATCAATGTTTATGATTCCAGATAACGCACCAATACCTGCTCCAATGTTTGCGATATTTCCAGAAATGTGAGCATTATTAAGATCCAGCTGTAATGCGTTATTCCCAAATGAAAATCCACAAAGTATTCCTCCACCACCATTTAGAGAATACATATTATCTCCTACGGTATTATTTGATATAATTACATCTGTTATTGTAGGGTTCCCACCATTTATAGCGATTCCACCACCACCTAAAGCATCTCCATCTAAAATATGATTATTTGAAATTTTGCAGGATTCAATGATTGCATTAGAATTAACAAGGCCTATTCCACCACCTACATTACGTGCAGTATTATTTTTAATGTCTAAGTCTTTTAAATATGGATTTGCATTTCCTATTGATATTCCACCACCTCTAATAACTTGAGTGATTAAACTATCAAATGCATTTTCATCCGCAGCCATGCTAATAAAATCTTCAAATGAGACTCCTTTACCATATCCATCTTGAATGGTAAATCCTATTAGAGCAGCACCATCATCTTCAATATTATTAATTGTGACAGTTGAGGTCGAATCATTACCACTAATAATAAAATTATTTATAGGTAATTCATCATTATATTGGGATCGAAGAATAATATTTTTACCAAGAAAATCAATATTTTCATTATAAGTACCTGGGCCAACTTCTACAGTATCTCCTGCATTTGCATAGTAAATAGCATTTTGGATTGTTATATATTCATTAGGCACTAAAAAAATATGATCACTATAAATACAATTTCCATCATCAAAAATTGCAAATTCATCAAAGTTTTCTGCATTACTATCTGTACATCCTGAACATGTATCATTATCATTATCTGAATTAGAATCACATATGCCACATTCATCCATTATTGCATTACCAAAGCAAATACCATTACAGTCCATATCTTCATTATTCCCAAAACATATTCCACAATCATCTAAGTTTATATTTTGTCCATTGCATATTCCACAATCATCACATTCAGAGGCTCCATTAATGATATTAAAGCAGTCTACATTTTCTGTATTTTCATTTAAGATAATCCAATGTTCTGGGTTATTATTAGATAAATTAAAAGATGTAAAATCAAAATTCATTTCAACAGGAATATAATTGTCATCAAGATAAAATAATCGAGAAATATCATTAATATTAATGGTGTAATTTGTATTTCCTGTAGTACTAAAGCGTAGTTTATACATTTTTGTTGGATCAAAATTTTCAGGAACCTCAATGCTAGTTCTATTTGTTCCTCCATAATAATTAGAATTAAATT
>CEUZ01292167.1_pt1 | contig 19619 bp, 18 predicted proteins | sample 361511 | NCBI WGS metagenome assembly CEUZ01 (sample SAMEA2622822, study PRJEB7988) | marine metagenome | biome: marine biome (ENVO:00000447); feature: surface water layer (ENVO:00002042); material: "saline water (ENVO:00002010), including plankton (ENVO:xxxxxxxx)" | depth 5 m
TCAGATGTTCCGATCCTTAGTAAAAAATCACTTTAATAAGGATGAAATTAAAGCTCCCATTTCTTTTGTAGAAATTACATTGTCACCATCACGGGCTATGTCTGCACACCGATAACCTTCATTAATTGCTTTTTGAACTGCATTTTCAATTGCTGCAGCTTCTTCATTAAGTCGTAAAGAATAACGAAAAAGTAAAGCTATACTGAGAATACAAGCTAATGGATTGGCAATGCCTTTACCTGCTATGTCTGGTGCTGATCCATGAATTGGTTCATAGAGACCCATAGTTTTTGTTCCTTCCATTGGGACTTGAGCTAAACTGGCAGAAGGTAGCATGCCCATTGATCCGGTTAGTACTGAAGCTTCATCTGTGAGGATATCCCCAAAAGTATTTTCTGTAACAATAACATCGAATTGAGAAGGATTTCGTACAAGTTGCATTGATGCTGTGTCAACTAACATATGGTCAACAGCTACATCGGTGTATTCGTTTGACATTTCTATTGCAATTTCTCTCCATAGACGTGAAGTTTCTAAAACATTTGCTTTATCTACTGAAGTTAATCGTTTATTACGTATTCGAGCCATCTCGAAACCTACCTTAAGCACACGTCGTATCTCTTTCTCAGAATATCTCATTGTATCGACTGCTTGACGTCCTCTCGTATTTTTCCATCTTCGTTTTGGTTTTCCGAAATATAGTCCTCCAGTTAATTCTCTAATTACTACAAAATCAACTCCATTCAAAGTTTCAGATTTTAAGGTGCTTGAATACGTAAGATCTGGAAAGACGCTTACAGGACGAATATTAGCGAATAAACCTAGTTCTTTTCTTATTGCTAAAAGTCCATCTTCTGGTCGAACAGGTGCTGAAGGATTATCCCACTTTGGTCCTCCAACTGCTCCTAGAAGAACAGCATCACTTTTTTTTGATGAAATGATTGATTCTTGCGGAAGAGCAGTTCCTTTTTGGTCAATGCTAATTCCGCCAATTAATTCATGGGTAAAAATAAATTGATGATTGTATTTTTCTCCTATTGTTTCCATTACATTAATAGCTTCTCTAGTGACTTCTGGGCCAATTCCATCTCCATCTAAGACAGTGATATTGAATTTCATTTATTAACTCCTATATGTAAGCAATTCTTTTGTATTTACCACAGACAATATTTCTTTCTTTGCTATAGCTCTATTTACATTTTCAAATGCAAATAGAGCAGAACGGGAATTAGATTCACTCGTTACACCTGCCATGTGTGGTGTGATAATAACATTATTGAGTTCTAAAAGTGCGTCATTCTCTTTTGGAGGTTCGGATTCCATTACATCTAATCCTGCTCCAGCAATTTGTTCTTCTTTCAACGCTTTCAATAAAGCAATTTCATCAATAATACCCCCCCTACTTGTATTGATGATGATTGCATTTTTTTTCATCTTTAAGAATTCATTTTTTCCAATGAAATGGTAGGTTTTTTCGTTAAGGGGGATATGAAGAGAAATAACATCAGAATTTTTAAGAAGATTATTTAATGTTGTTCTTGAAATGTTTAGTTCATTTTCAGTAATCGGGTCTAGAAAATTAATATCATAGTAGGATACTTCACATTGAAATCCTTGCAATTTTTTAGCTAGTTCTTTTCCAATGGGTCCCATGCCAACAATTCCGAATTTCTTATTTCCAAGTTCGCCAAAATTAAGATCTCTGATCCCTTCTCTCCATTTTTTTTCCTTTGCATTTTCCCAATGTTTTAAAGTTCCTCGAATAAGCATTAATGCAATGGATAGTACTTGTTCTGAGACAGCTCCAGCATTACTGCCACCATTATTGGCTATAGGTATTCCAATTTTTGAGATGGCTTCAATATTTAATTCTTCATAACCAGCACTAAGAGTTTGAAGGAGTTTAACTTTGTGGCATTCATTTAATACACTCATGTCAATATTAGGTGTTCCTAATATGATTGCATCCGCATCTTTACATGCATTAATTTGAAGATCTATTGGTGCACTTGATTCAATGATATTAATTTCAAAATTTTCAGGTGCATAAGAAAGAACGAGTCGTGAACGTTCTGGAGGCATTCTGCTTAATATTGTTACTGAGATTTTCATTGGATTTATTGTATTGGTATGTTTATTGTTCTATAGGGACTGTAATTTGCTCAACTTTAGCAGGTTTTTCAGGATATAACGATATTAGCGCAACAGTTGGAGTTGTTGTAGAGCCCCATGGAGCTCCGCTATAAAAAGCAGGAGTTTTTCCTTTGGTTACATCTCTAAAAGCGTGAACATGCCCTAAAGCTATATAGTCGCAATCTGCTTCAATTAATTCTTCAGGGTGGATCAATGATGATCTTCCCTCGAAGTCTGGGGAATCGTACACCAATCCATGGGCAACAACTATGTACCATTTATTATCAGGTCTTTTTGGCATGCCTTCTAATGGACGGAATTGTGGAGTGTGATCATATGTTGGTTTTCCCCATATTGCTAGGTTTAATGAAGAAATAAGAATTGTTTCTCCTTCTTCTTTAGTTATCAAAAAAATATTATCCCCAGTTTTTTCATTAGCAATCTGGTCGAATATACGAGCATCATGATTGCCGGGTAACAATACACATGGAATTGATATTTGAGAAAGATCGTGAATTAACCTGGTTACTTGTTCGGGTGGGGCATGTGGGGTATCAAAGATATCTCCTGCAAGAATAACCGCGTCAACATCTAACTTATTTACTGCATCTTTGATTATAGGAAATCTATCCTCAACTGAGTTTAGTCGTGCAGTATCCCCTAGAAAATGTAAATCAGCTGTATGTAGTATTTTCAGAGAAGGATCATCATTATGTGCATTTATCATAGATTTGGAGTTCTCTGTTTAGTATAGGTATGAATAGATACAGTACTGGACCATAATCAAGGTGTCAATGAGCATATATTATTTAAAAAAGTGATTTAGTTATTTATTACCTTTGAAAACCCTTGTATCGCTCCTTCAAGTACCCAATCTTCTACCGAGTAAGAGATTCGGAAGTACCCCTGTTTCCCAAATCCAGTACCTGGAGTAACCAATACTTTATATTCCAGCAGGTTTTTTACAAATTCTATATCATTTGGAATTGGAGACTTTGCGAATATAAAAAAAGCCCCTCCTGGATCTGGAAATTCATAACCTAATTCAATTAGATTTTTCATTAGGTAATTCCTTTTATTTTCATACCAACTTACATCGACAATAGAGTCAATAATTTTTGGGATTATATTTTGCATTAGTGCCGGTGCATTCACAAAGCCAAGAATTCTATTTGAAAAAGTAAATGCATTTATTAATTCATTTCTTGATACATGGTTAGGGTTTATAGCAGCATATCCGATTCTTTCTCCAGCCAATGATAGATCTTTGGAAAAGGAAGTAGCTAATATGGAATTAGTATAGGCGGAGAATATGGATGGATTTTTGTAGGGTTTGTAAACTAGTCTCGCGTACGGTTCGTCAGAAATCAAATGAATAGTGTTTCCATATTTTTCTTCTGCTTGCGTTAATGCAATTCCAATTTCATCTATAGTTGATTGTGGATAAACCACCCCTGTAGGATTGTTAGGCGAATTAATAATAATTCCTTTAGTTTTATTAGTGATAGATTTTTGTAATGTTTCCACATCTGGCAAAAAATTTTCATTTGCGGGGATTATTATGGGATTGCCACCATGGTTTTCAACATAATGAAGATATTCAGGAAAAAAAGGTGAAAAAATAATTATCTCATCCTTATAGTCTAGGATTGATTTGAGTATTACGTTCAGTGAGCCTCCTGCTCCGCAAGTCATAATAATATTTTCAAAAGAAAACCCTACATTAAATATTTTTGAAAGATGGTTTGCCACAGCATCTCGAGTTGCAGGATAGCCTGCATTTGGCATATATCTATGCATTCCAGGGGTTGGGTTGGATAATAAAGATTGAATGCTTTTTATAAATTCTTTAGATGGTTCACTTCCGGGGTTTCCAAGAGATAAATCGTATACATTTTTTTCTCCATATTCTTGCTTTAGAGAGTTACCTAATTCAAACATCTCACGAATCCAAGATTGATTTTTCATAGACTCAGATATTTTTTTGGATATACTCATTACAATTCTCCTTTGAATCCCTCTTCAACTATTGTATATATTGATAATTATATTATCTATATGAAAATTTTAACCGAGTGGTAAAATTATTGCTGAATTGATGGTACAGTTTTCTTTACTAGAGGTCGAATATGGGTAATTTATATGTAATTGGAACTCCAATAGGTAATTTAGAAGATATAACTCTTAGGGCTATAAGTATTTTAAATTATGTGGATGCCATTATTGCTGAAGATACACGTAAAGCAAAAAAACTATTAAATAATTTTAAAATAGATAAGCCATTAATGAGTTTTCATAAGGATTCTTCAAAATCCAAAATGAATAAAATTTTATCTGGCTTAAATACTTATAATTATGCATTAATTTCTGAAGCGGGAACACCTGTTATAAGTGATCCAGGGAAAGATTTGGTATATCAAGCAGGTGAATTAGGATTTTCAGTAATCGCGATCCCTGGAGCATCTTCAGTAACAAGTGCATTAAGTATTTCAGGAATGAAAGGTGATAAGTTTTTCTTTTTAGGATTTTTGTCTAGGCGATCTAAGGAACGTAAATTGGAACTAAATAGTGTAAAAAATATAGAAGAAACTCTAATTATTTTTGAATCTCCTCATCGTTTAATTAGTTCATTAGAGGATATGAAGGGTATTTTTGGGGATAGACGAGTATCAGTTTGCAGGGAGATGACAAAAATTCATGAAGAAGTTTTTCGAGGAACTATTTCAGAGTGTATTGCAAATTTTGAAAAACCTCGTGGGGAATTTTGTATAGTTGTCGAAGGTGATACACATTCAGATGAAAATACTAAAGAAGATTATGATTGGATAATTGAAGAATTAAGAATACTGAAAAATTTAGGCAAAAGTGGCAGAGATAGTGTCAAAATTGTTTCAGATATTTCTGGGGTTAACAAAAGAGAGTTATATAAGATCTGGATTGAAATCTAATCGTTTGCCTGAAAACGATTAGATTTTACAAATATTCCTTACATCTACTACAGTACCATTTCCCATTCTTCTCATTTTCATCAAAGTTCATAACAACACTTCTGTTGCTTTCGCAACGAAGGCACCAAGGAGCAATAACTTGCGTGTTTTTTGGTTGCATAAATCTTCTAAATGCGTAAATTCCTCCTGCTAGAATTACAAGCATTAGGAATAATCTTATTAGTATTGCCATTTATCTCCTATTGTATGCACACTACTTTTGATTGTTTAGTAATGCTAAAAATGCTTCTTGAGGAACTTCTACTTGCCCAACTGTTTTTAGCCGCTTCTTACCCTCAGCCTGTTTTTCAAGCAGTTTCCTCTTTCGTGTAATGTCACCACCATAACATTTTGCAAGAACATTTTTACGTAGAGGTCGGATTGTTTCTCGAGCAATTATTCTACTGCCAAGTGCAGCTTGGATAGCTACCTCAAACATTTGTCTGGGAATTACATCCTTTAGTTTATTTACTAAGTTTCTTCCAAGTGCATAAGACTTATCTTTATGAACAATAAATGATAGGGCATCAACTACTTTACCATTCAGCATGACGTCTAATTTAACTAGAGCCCCCTCTTTGTAATCAATCATATCATAATCCAATGATGCGTATCCTTGGGATCTTGTTTTAATCTGGTCATAAAAATCAATAATTAGTTCCGCAAGAGGTAATTCAAATTCTAATAATACTCTTGCATCATAAGCTGGGTCAGACGAATCACCTTGGGCATTTACCTGTGTAAGATACTCAATTCGTTTGTAATTTCCTCTTTTGTTTGTCATAAGTTCCATTATAGATCCTATGTATCGTGAAGGTGTTATGATTGTAGCAAGTAGCCATGGTTCTAAGATTTTATTTAATTGACCAGGGTGAGGCATTTCAGATGGATTAGCAATTGTTAATTCTTCTCCATTTTGAGCTATTGCTTTATATGCAACACTCGGAGAAGTAGCAATTAATTCAAGGTTATATTCTCTTTCCAGTCGTTCCTGAACGATTTCCATATGGAGAGGCCCTAGGAAGCCACAACGAAATCCAAAACCGAGTGCTTGACTATTTTCTGGTTCAAAACTTAATGCGGCATCATTTAATTGCAGTTTTTCCAAAGCTTCCCTTAAAGATTGGTATGATTCTCCTTCAGATGGATAAAGTCCAGCAAAAACTACTAACTTTTGTGGATTGTACCCGGGTAATTCTTCATAAGAACCATTTGAAGAAGTTGTAATTGTATCGCCAACTCGGCACTCGCGAACAGTTTTTAATCCAGTAGCAATATATCCTACTTCTCCAGCTGTGAGCATTCCTGTATCTTCTAGGTTAGGGCGAAAAACCCCAACTTCGATAGCGTCAACTTCACTGTTAGAACCCATCATTTTAATTCTAGTTCCAGAAGCTATCGAACCTTGAAAAATTCTTACATAGGCAATTACACCTTTGTATGGGTCATAACTTGAATCAAAAATTAGTGCCTTTAAGGGTTCTTTTGGGTCTCCTTTAGGAGGTGGGATATTTTTTACGATTGATGATAACACATCAGAAATCCCTATACCTTCTTTTGCAGATGTTAATACTATTTCATCTGAATCAAATCCAAAAAGTTGAACCATTTCACTACCAATTCGTTCAGGATCAGCAAAAGGAAGATCAATCTTGTTCAAAACCGGAAGTATCATAAGATCATGTCCTAATGCAAGGTATGCATTAGCTAGCGTTTGTGCTTGAATTCCTTGTGATGCATCAACAACCAATATTGCTCCTTCGCATGCTGCTAACGCTCTTGAAACTTCATATCCAAAGTCCACATGTCCTGGGGTGTCAATAAGGTTAAGTTGATATACTTCACCATTTTCATGAAATGTCATTCGTACAGCTTTTCCTTTAATAGTGATGCCACGTTCTTTTTCTAGATCCATTTGATCTAAAAATTGTGCAGTCATGTTTCTTGGGTCAACTGTTCCTGTGGTTTCAAGGATGCGATCAGCAAGAGTAGATTTACCATGATCTATATGTGCTATTATGCAAAAATTTCGAATATTTTCTGTATCCATAGTAATGATACTAACATGTGGGTTTGTATTTAAACAACCAAAAAAAGAAGAGGATGCTTGAGAACAAGCATCCTCTTCTTTTTTTCACATTAATTAAATTAAACTACCCACAGTTTATGCAGCATTGATCCACCCAATGATCTGGAGATGCCTCGATTAAGCCCATAGTGCTTTCTCCACCTTCACATTCATCTGATGGATTTGGGCATCGGGTTCGGAAAACACATCCAGAAGGAGGATTCAATGGGCTTGGCACGTCACCCTCAAGCATTATTCTAGTTCTAGTTCGTTCGATTACTGGATCAGGAATTGGAACAGCTGAAAGCAGAGCCTTAGTGTATGGATGAAGTGGATTCTCATATAGTTCTTCAGGTGTGGCTATTTCTACAATATGTCCTAAGTACATAACTGCTATTCGATCACTTATATGTCTTACAACAGACAAGTCATGAGCAATAAATAGGTATGTAAGACCAAATTGCTCTTGTAAATCCTCCATAAGGTTAATTACCTGTGCTTGAATGGAGACGTCTAGTGCAGATATTGGTTCATCACAGACTATAAAATCAGGTTGAACTGATAAGGCACGCGCGATTCCGATACGTTGTCGTTGTCCACCACTGAATTCATGTGGGTATCTGTCGGCCATATATGGATTTAAACCAACAATTTGAAGTAAATCAGCTACACGCTCTTTGTATTCTTCCTTTGTTCGTACAAGTTTGTGAACTACAAGTGGCTCACCAATTATATTTCCAGCAGTCATACGAGGATTTAGAGAACTATAAGGATCTTGAAAAATCACTTGCATTTCTCTTCTCAGTGCACGTAAATCACTGCCTTTCATGTTATTTAATTGCTTTCCTTTGAAAGTAATTTCCCCAGCCGTTTGGTTATATAGTTGGAGAACGCATCTGCCAGTAGTTGTTTTGCCACAACCACTTTCTCCAACAAGACCTAAGGTTTCACCTTTTCGAACAAAAAAGCTTACATCATCAACTGCCTTAACATCAGCAACATGTTTCTGTATCACGACACCTTTTTTTACAGGAAAATACATTTTTAGATTGTTAACTTCAAGAATATTTTCAGTTTCAGTTGTCATTATTCCCTCACAAACTAGTTATTATTTTACATTTTCACTTTATCAGATTCAAAGCAGGCTGCTATGTGGTCAGTACCAACTGTTGTTAATGGTGGGATTTCAGTAGCACACTTTTCGACTGCAAACTTGCATCGTGCTCTGAAGGCACATCCTTCAGGAAGATGGATTAAGTCTGGAGGCATACCTTCAATTGGCTGTAGTTTGTCACCCTTAGCTTGATCAAGTCGTGGGACAGATTGAATCAAACCCAATGTATATGGGTGCTTTGGGTTTCCGTAAATGTCATCTGCATTTCCTCGCTCGATAATTTTGCCGGCATACATAACGTTTACTCTGTCAGCATATCTTGCAACAACCCCAAGGTTGTGAGTGATAATTAAAACAGCCAAACCAATATCTCGGCTAATTTCTTGAATTAACTCGAGAATTTGAGCTTGAATGGTGACATCCAATGCAGTAGTTGGTTCATCAGCAATTAGGAGTCGAGGATTGCATGTTAATCCCATTGCAATCATTACGCGTTGCCTCATTCCTCCACTAAACTGATGAGGATAGTCGTCTAGTCTTGCTCGACCATCAGGAATACCTACTAAGCCAAGCAATTCACCAGCTCTATCTTTTGCAGCTTCATCAGTCATATTTAGATGAAGTTCTAACGATTCTGTAATTTGTTTTCCAATTGTGAGAACTGGATTAAGAGAAGTCATTGGTTCCTGGAAAATCATTGCTATTCTGTTACCGCGAATATTACGCATGTCAGTGTCAGGCAGTGTTAGAAGGTCTTCACCATCAAAAATTACCTGCCCATTAGTGATTTTTCCTGGTGGATCAGGAATTAATCTCATTATAGAAAGTGCGCTTACACTTTTTCCACATCCACTTTCCCCGACTAAAGCAAGAGTTTCACCTTCGTTGATTTCATATGTTACACCATCAACAGCTTGAACAACTCCAGATTCGGTATTAAATTGTGTCGATAAGTTTTTAACTTCTAGCAGTACGCCCACGCGAACTCCTCTCTGCCAGTATGGCATTTAAAAGTTTGTCTATATTAACAGTTTAAGATCATATAACACAAGTTTCCAAATTCCCACCCGTAAATGGGGATGAGGAGACTCGAACTCCTACGCCTTTCGGCACATGATCCTAAGTCATGCTCGTCTGCCAATTCCGACACATCCCCTTAAGGTTATAAAGGAACTGACCCGCCCAGGACTCGAACCTGGAACCCGCTGATTAAGAGTCAGCTGCTCTGCCAAATTGAGCTAGCGGGCCTCGAGAAATTAGTGTTAACTTACAATCCCGAGCATACTTCGAGCGAATCTAGCATGAAGGGTTATATGTGTCAAGTAACACATGACATTCATTATACTCAGAAATTCAAATAAAGTTAATGATATTTGTATGATATCATTTGTATTTTAGAATTGATATTTGTGTTCAATGGGAACGGCTAATGCAGGCTTCAAAGGAATTCTTACATATAAAAATAGCTGAATGGTTTTCTTTGAATCAAAGAGAGCTTCCATGGAGACAGACACGAAATCCATATTTCATTATGATTTCTGAATTTATGCTTCAGCAAACTCAAGTTTCTAGAGTGATTCCTAAATTTATAGATTTTATAGAAAAATTTCCAACTCTTGAATTTTTAAGTCAATCAAACGCATCGGAAGTTATTAGATCATGGTCAGGATTAGGATATAACAAACGTGCAATAAATTTACTTCGTTCAGCGAAAATGATTATTGATGAATTTAAAGGCGAATTTCCAAATGATATTAAGAATCTTTGTTTGCTTCCAGGGGTTGGGGAATATACAGCATCAGCAATTATTTGTTTTGCATTTGAGAAGGCTGTACCAGTCATAGATATCAATGTAAATAGGGTTTTAGAAAGGTTAATTCTAGGATCTGACATAAGGTTGCCAGTTAAAACCCAAAAAGAAATAGCCCTTCAATATTTAAATCATGAAGATCCTTGGACGTGGAATCAAGGGATAATGGAGTTCGGGGCTTTAGTATGTAAAAATATTCCAGATTGCTTCAATTGTGTTTTTAATACTGTGTGTGCATCGCCTTTGAATAGAACCAAAATTTATTATGAAGAAGAAAAAATCACAAAGCCTAAATTGCAAATTGAAAACAAAAATACCCCATTTATCCAATCGGATAGATATTTTCGTGGCCAATTAATTAAATTTTTATCATTGGCAATAGAAGATGAATGGATTTCATTTGAAGATGCTTATGAATATATCAAGAGGATGGATAATTCTTTTGACCAAGAAAAATTAGAAATACTTCTCGATAAATTAAATTTTGAAGGATTGATTCAGTTTTCGGACATTAAATCTGAAAAAACTATAAAAACTCTTAGTTTTCGCTTGCCTAAGTAATCATTTTTTATTTATATAAAAAACTGATAATTGAATTTTCCCTATGAACGTGATATTTTTTTATCTTCAGGAGGAAGTAAAATGGTTGCAGCTCCTTTGGCATATTTCCGTGGAGAATTTTTACCAGCAAGTGATGCAAAAGTTGGAGTCATGACACATGCCCTGCACTATGGAACTGCTGTTTTTGAAGGAATTCGAAGTAACTGGAATAGTGAAGAACAAAAACATAGCGTTTTTCGACCAAGAGAACACTATGTAAGACTGCATGACAGTTGCAATATTTTGCGAATGCATCTTCAGTACAACGTTGATGAATTACTAGATATTACTAAAGAATTGATCCAGAAAAGTGGATTTAAGGAAGATCTATATATTCGTCCTCTTGTATTTAAAAGTGAAGAAAGAGTTGCAAATCTTAAATTACATGAACTAAGTGATGATTTTGTATTATTAGCAGTTCCTCTTGGTAATTATATAGATACGCGTGCTGCAAGATGTATTGTTTCTGGATGGAGACGAATTGACGAATCTATGGTACCTACCCGAGTAAAAATTAGTGGCAACTATATCAATGGCATTCTTGCTAAAACTGATGCGATTCTTGCAGGTTATGATGAGGCAATTTTACTTAATGATGATGGTTCTGTTGCTGAGGGAACTGGAGAAAATATATTTATAGTTCGAAACAATATAATTTCAACACCTCCGATATCGAGTAATGCTTTACCTGGAATCACCCGAGATTGCGTGATGCATCTAGCAGTTGAAGAACTCGGATTAACTGTTGAGGAGCGAGAAATAGGTCGAGGAGAACTATATCTTGCAGATGAGGTTTTTTTTACTGGTACTGCAGCACATTTAACCGCAGTAGGTGAAATTGATAATAGATCTATTGGTAATGGTGATGTTGGAGAAATTACTGGTGCCCTTCAAGATTTATACTTTACTCTTATCCGTGGAAGTAATAAAAAATACAGACACTGGTGTCTAATGGTGTAGAGCTTCTTTTTTGAGTAGTCATGGTATTTGATTACCTATTGATGATTTACCTTACTTCTGCAGGATTATTGCAGATCGTATCCTTCTCTTCAGGACTTCGTGGTTTATATTTTTTCCCTTCCTCAAAACTTTCTTTATTATCAGGTTGTGTGCTTGTAACATTAGGTTGTTATTATTTTTTTTCTGATGGACCAAATCAAATTCCCGATACTCAGGGAGGACTTGATGGCAATCAGCAATTGATATTATTTTCAATAGGTTGTCTGGCAAGTTTAATTTCTACTTTAATAATCTCATCTATAAAGACAATAAGTGGACCCAAGGGAAATACACCTCAAGGACTTGATGCATTAAGAAATTCCACTTACAGAGAAATCATAACTTCAAGGAAAAAGAATAAATGGGAATAATTGAATTTTTCGACCATAGTATAACGATATGGTTAGATTCAAATAAAACTAATTTTCCACTTATTAATTTATTTGTAAAATATTTTGTGGGGGACTATTTAACTCCTGTTATTTTATCTCTGATGCTATATTCAAGTTGGTTTAATCTTTCTTGCCAAAACGATAGAATAAATCAGCAAATTATAGTAATAGCTTCAATTATTGGGGTAGCTGTTGGTAATCTGATTACGCTCATTTTAAATTTATATATATTTCGCCCAAGACCTTTTGCAGATCTTGAATTGCATTTATTGTTTTACCAGCCTACCGATTCCTCTTTCCCGGCAAATCCTACAGTAGTTGGATTTGCGTTGGCATTGGGATTGTTAAAATGGAACAAGATTGCCGGTTTTATGGGTATGTTTTTAGCATTTGCTTGGGGGTTTTCTCGAGTTTACGCTGGAGTTTCATATACATCTGATGTAGTTGCTGGTGCTATTATTGGGGTATTAGCCACTTCTTTTTCGATTGTTTGTGCTAGCAAGTTTGATTATTATCCGAAGAAAATAATTAAACTTGCTAGACGTATCTACCTTGCATAGGTTTTGAATTTGACTGGTTCAAAAATAGATTAATTTGAAGCAGTTACTTCTTCCGGGGTACGATGCTTAACCAAAGTGCCACGATTTATTCGTACGATTTCCCCTTTCTGATTCCAGTAAATAGTTGCTGAAGTTATCCAAAAGGTGTCTGGGTCTACCCTGAGAGGTTTTATATAAACATCCTCATATCGCTTTTTACTCGTTATAACATCACCTACATATATTGGTCTAAAATTTTCTTCCTCTGAACTTAAATTTGCAGGGTGATCACCTGGTGTCTCAAATTCGAAAGATGGTGAGCCCATTTTTCCTGTGTTTTCCTCAGTTGGTGGCCAGAATTCTCTATAAGTAAGATGGTAGCTAGGAGGGCAAATTACCCCACCAAATCGTGTATCTTTGGCGTACGTTGGGTCCAAATAAAGAGGATTATCATCCTTTGTCATATGACAAAATCTTCTTATCGGATCATGTTCCATTGGATAGGTGAAAGTAGTTGATTCACTTTCCCATCCTATCCATTTTTTGGCTTCATTCAAGAAATCTTCCGGTGTTTTCAATTCAGATCTCGGACGTGTATTAGGAGCTTCTGATGCTGGTCCTATAGGAGTTATTTTTGTGTATTCTTCACTAGGAACTGGGAACCCAGGTTTCCACCCATTCTTGCTTGGGATGGCAACCGTAGCTCTAGCAGGTGTTGTAACTTCTTCTCTCTGATTTCCTGCCCACATTTCTATATCTAAAAGAAATTCATCGTTTTCTTGATATTTTCTTACAACCTTTCCTGCAAATGTTGTAGTGTCACCCGGATGATTCATTCTTCTCATCTGTTGACTTTGTTTTTTTATCCATCCATCTATTCCAATATATTCGGTTAACATTTTGCCAAAATTTCCGTTATACCAAGTAGTATGCATAAAAGCATCGGCATGACCGCCTGCTTGCGTGTATTCACGATCGAAGTGAACCTTGTCATAATTTTGAGTCGCACCTACATGAATAACAATCTCTGTTTGGTCTATGTAAATAGTTTGACCAGGAATTTCATCACCTTCTTTAACATCTTCCCAGAAGCGTTGAGTATTTTTTGAAGTGCTCATTTTTACCTCCTCCTTAGTAAATATCATTTGATATACTACTTATGACCACTAATTAGCATTCTAGAATTAAAGTGTCAATACTTAAAAAATAATGAGTGTCGTTATACATGCTTCTTTGCACAGCTGAAATATCGTAGAATATGGTCTAGAAATAGAGGAGGTGTAGGAATGAAAGTGAGGTTGGGGCTAGGGTTAGGAGCATGGTCTTTTGACGAATTTGATTCAAAAAATCTCTATGATTTTATTGATAAGTGCGATGACCTTGGGGTTGATTCACTTTGGTTTAGTGAAAGGATTATTAATGATATTCCTAATAGGATTGTCTTGGATCCTATTATTACTTTAGCGGCATTAGCTGGAAAAAGTCGAATAATGAAATTTGGCACCAATGCGTTAAATCTTCCTGCAAGGCATCCTATTGTTTTAGCTAAAGAATTAGCAACGTTGGATTTTCTTTCCAGAGGACGATTATTGTTGGTGGTGGGACTTGGATCAGAAGAATCCAGAGATTATATGGCATCAGGTGGTTTCAAAAAAGAACGAGGTGCTCGTACTGACGAATGCATTGAGATAATGAAACTCCTTTGGACACAAAATAATGTTTCTTTTCATGGCCAATATTACTCGTTTGATGATGTTACGATTGTTCCTAAACCTATTCAAGATCCTACTCCTCCAGTTTGGATTGGGGGGCGTAGTAAAGCGGCTTTAAAAAGGACAGCACGTTTAGGAGATGGATGGTTGCCCGCAGGTATTACTCCTGATGAATGTGCTGAAGGTATTGTAGAAATACAGAACTTAGCTTCTTCCGACTATGATCGGGCAATTCCTGAAGATCATTTCGGAGTTGCATTAAGCTGCTTTGTTTCAGAAGATGGTGCAGAAATGGATAAATCGATATTAGCAAATGTTAGAAGACGTCATGATGCTTCATTAGATTCTTATACAGCTATCGGAACTCCAGAAGAAATAATTAAAACAATCGATTCCTATCAAAAGGTGGGCGTTACAAAATTTGTTTTGCAGCCTCTTGCTAAACCAGGCGATTGGTTGAAGCAAGTTGAACTGATAGCTAAACATGTTATTAAACCTTTACAGACTCCGTTTTCGAAAAAAGAAGTATTTGAGCGATCTGGGGTAGTCTAATATTGACAGACTGGGTTGCTCTTGCACTTTCAGGGACGATATCATTTTCAATACTTTCTATAATGGAAAAAGTATTACTGAATAGGTGGTTTAGCAATTCAAAAAGTTTTTGTGTTGTAATTGGTGGTGTACAAGTATTTATCGGGTTATTAATATCTCTCGTTGTTCCGTTATCGCTTGATAATTACTGGGAAAGTTATTTATTTGCAATCATATCCGGGTTTACTTCTGGTTTAATGCTTTGTATTATTTTCTATTCTCTGAAAACACTAGATATTTCTCGTGTATATTCTCTTCTATCATCATATCCAATTTTTGCCGCAATATTAGCATCATTAATTCTTAATGAAAAATTAGAATTTCTTGATTGGATTTCAATAATTTTTGTGGTTATGGGTGCAGGAATTGCAACAGGTACAGGGAATATAAATCAGACTAAATTGAACTATAGAAATTTAATTCTTTGCATGCTAGTAATTTTAGCAAGTGGTTTTTATGGGAGTGGTGAGGTAGCTTACAAGTATGCTTTAAATATGAATAATTATTCGGGGAATGCCTTATTTTGGAATCTTTTTGTTCTAAGAACCTTGTCTACTGGTTTCTTCTTAATTTTATTATCGGTTATTTGGGAGCCAGTTAAAGTTATTCAAGATCTTAAAATCAGTTTAAATAATATATCGAGTAAAGTTTTAGTAATCATAAGCCAAGTGATAATAGCTCCAATTTCAATATTTCTGCAGGTTTCTGCACTTAGTGCTGGGCCAGTATCATTAGTCACTGTGTTAATGGCTTCCAGACCTTTATTTATATTGGGCCTAAGTAGTTTATTAAGTTTGCCTAGAGTTGGTATACTTTCTGAGTCTCTTGGTAAGAAGATGATACTTTTGAAATTATTTGCAATACTTATGATTCTGACAGGTGTTATTTTTATTACTGCAAAGGAAAATTTTTAGGCATGGTTCATGTTAGTAATATTTAGAATCTTTAAACAAGTTTTCAGAAAATACCCAAAGCTAGTAGCTCTTGGATATATTTCTGTTATTGGAGCATCGCTTTCTGCTATGGCTATTCCATGGTTCATAGGAGCAAGTGTGAACAGCATACTTGTGTCAGAAGGGGCGGATATTACAGATCTTTATAGAGTGTGTATTATATTATTTTTAGCTGGTTTAAGCCGAGGATTATTTTCATTTGGGCAAACATATATTGGTGAACTCGTAGCCCAAAAGTGGGCATATGATCTAAGAAATATGTATTTTGATAAATTACAGCACCTCAGTTTCTCTTTTCATGATTCCGAAACTACAGGGAACCTCATGTCACGTGCAACGATAGATGTTGAAGGTGTACGAATGTTTGTCAACATGGGTGCAATTCGTGCAGGTTTCGTGGTTGCAATGATAGTTGGAATTGGGGGAGCTATGATTGCAACTGATTTTAAATTAGCGATGGTAAGTATGGCTTTTTTACCATTACTTTCTTGGCGTGCGGTTTCTACAAGTAGAAGACTAAGACATGGATGGCTGATAATTCAAACACTCGCCGCTAGAATGAATACAGTTCTACAAGAAAATCTAAATGGAATTAGGGTTGTAAAATCATTCGCTGCAGAGGAATTTGAAAAAAAAAGATTTTCGTTTGCGGCAGAATCAGTTGCTGATGAAACTAGAAAGACACAAGTATTGTGGGCAGGAAATTTTTCAATAATGAATTGTCTATTTTTCTTATCATTAGCTGCAATTCTTTGGGTTGGAGGGCGAGATATTCTTGCAGGAACATCTTTTCAAGATGGGGAAACTATTTATAACAATTTAAATCCTGGAGAGTTGACTTCTTTTATTTTTTATATGGGACTTCTTCAAATGCCTATAAGAATGATAGGTTGGATGGTAAATAGTTTTTCGAGAGCGTCATCTTGCGGGCAACGGCTTTTTACCATAGTGGATCAAATTCCAGTTATAAACAACAGGATAGATGCCATTAATTTAACTAAAACAAAAGGAAGAATTGATTTCAATCAGATTTTTTTCAGGTATAGAGAAAATGGTGATTGGGACATTGAAAACTTAAATTTAACAGTAGAATCGGGGCAACATATTGGTATAATCGGAACTCATGGTAGTGGAAAGACTACTATTGCCCATCTTATTCCCCGATTTTATGATGTTTCCAGTGGTTCTATAACAATTGACGGGTATGATATAAGAGACATTTCTTTGGAATCACTTAGAAAAAGTGTAGGTATTGTTCAACAAGATGTTTTTGTGCACACAATGAGCATTTATGACAATATTTCATACGGATTTCCAGATGCAACAATTGAAAAGGTAATAGAAGCCGCAAAAATATCCCAAATTCATGAATTTATTCTTACCCTTCCGCTTGGCTATGACACGGTAGTAGGAGAACGAGGTACAGGTCTTTCAGGTGGTCAAAAACAGAGACTTTCTCTTGCACGAACCATATTACGCGAAAATCCGATAATTATATTTGATGATTCTACCTCAAGTGTTGATGTAGATACTGAAAATGAATTAATTGAGGCAATAAATAACAATATTAGCGGTAAGACAATAATTACAATCAGTCATAGATTAACAGCTGTTCGGGATGCTGATTTTATTATTGTTCTTAACAATGGAAAAATTGTTCAGAAAGGTTCCCATTCACAATTAATTGAGAGTCCTGGAGAATATAGAGATTTGCATTTATTGCAAACAAATTCTCGAAGTTAAAATTTGCTGGAGGTTTAAACTGACTAGCTACATTGGGCAATCCGAACTAGACGAACTTGTTCAAGGTAAAATCTATGATCATATAGTAGTTAGAAGATTGATAAATTATGCTCTACCTTATTACAAGTGGGGTATTTGGGCAGTTATTGGAATGATTGGGCATATTTTTTCCATGTCCCTTCAACCATTAATTATTGCATGGGCTATTGATGGATTTATTGTTCCAAGTGTGAATTTTGGTCCAAATTGGATGACATTTAATCTTGTTTGTGCATCCTTTTTTGGAATTATTATTTTGAATATGCTCTCCAACTATTTACAGTATTATTCATTAGCACGATTGAGTGTAAGAGTTTTAGCTGATATTCGTAAATCTATGTTTGATCATTTGCAGCGTCAATCCACAGCGTTCTTTGATCGTACAATTGTTGGGCGAATAATGTCCCGAGTGCAAAATGATGTCAATCAACTAGAAGAATTCATGGATATTGGAATTATTACTGTAGGTGATATTGCAATGTTAGGATGCATAATTGCAATAATGTTTTTCATGAATCCTTTTCTGGCACTTGTTACTCTTTCTACATTTCCAATTCTGATTGGAATTATGATTTATTGGCAAATGAAATCAAAACCAATTTTTGTAAAAGTTAGAACTGCAATATCAAGTGTTAATGCTAGCTTGCAAGAAAATATTTCAGGTGTGCGTGTAACTCAAAGTATGAATAGGCAGGACAAAAATTTATATTTATTTGATGAATTGAATGCTGCGCATAGAGATGCTGCTATTCACGCAGCAAAACTTTCAGCAATTTTGCTGCCTGTTGTTGATGTATTAACAATTGTTTCTATGGGTTTGGTGATAATTGTTGGGGGATTAATGGTTTTTGAAGGAACTTTAGAATTAGGGTTTCTTGTAGCTTTTCTTTTGTATATACAACGATTGTTCGAGCCGGTACGTGTTATTTCAATGCAATATACAGTTTTTCAACGGGCAATGGCTTCGGGAGGACGAATTTTCGAATTGCTGGATATTCATGCAGAAATGAAGAATGAAGGTAAACTCCAAGGTCTCGTTCCATCAAAAGGACATATTCAGATTGAGCACGTTGGGTTTCATTATGATAACGGAAAGACTGTTTTGGAAGATATTAATGTTGATATACCTCCATCCACTTCAATCGCACTAGTTGGACTGACTGGTGCCGGGAAAACTACTTTAGCTTCACTTTTATCACGATTATATGACCCTACCTCAGGTAAAATTATTCTTGATGGATATGACATTACTAATTTAGAAAGAAGTTTTCTTTCAAATCAAATTAGTATGGTTTTGCAAGAACCATTTTTGTATTCCATGACTGTCAGAGAAAATATTTGTTATAACCGTCAGGAAATAACTCATGAAGAAATTGAGAAGGTTACCAGACATCTAGGAGCACATGAATTTATTATGAATCTTGAAAATGGATATGATACTGTTCTTCAAGAACGTGGTCGAAATCTTAGTATGGGTGAACGTCAATTAATAAGTTTTTGTAGGGCAATGGTGATGAATCCTAGGGTTTTAATACTTGATGAGGCTACAGCTAATATTGATTCCCAATCAGAGAAATTAATTCAGGATGCAATGAGAATTATGCTAAAAAATCGAACATCAATTATCATTGCTCATAGAATTTCTACTATAGTAAACAGTGATAATATTATTGTATTGGAATCTGGAAGAATTGTTGAAATGGGTAACCATGAGTATTTATTTAAACGGAACGGTCGTTACCGTGAATTGTATGAATTGAATTTCCAGGATGAATAAAAATACTAAAATTCAATTTTTTTCTTGATTGTTATTATTTAAAAGGTATAATCCTCTGAAAATTATTCAAATAAAGAGGTGAATTTTGTCGGATCAAATTGAAACACTCGTAACACAAGATATGTTAGATCGCAAAGGTGTTTGGAGTGAAGCTAAAGTTTC
>CEUZ01127906.1_pt1 | contig 19601 bp, 18 predicted proteins | sample 361511 | NCBI WGS metagenome assembly CEUZ01 (sample SAMEA2622822, study PRJEB7988) | marine metagenome | biome: marine biome (ENVO:00000447); feature: surface water layer (ENVO:00002042); material: "saline water (ENVO:00002010), including plankton (ENVO:xxxxxxxx)" | depth 5 m
AGAGATTTGTACAAAAAATCAATACAAAAAATGTTAAAAAATCAAAAAAAACTCGATTTAATTCAAGATTCAGCAGATGATATAATAATTAAAAATAAATCTGTAATAGGAATTAAAACATCATCAGGAAAATTGATTTATTGTAAATCTTTGGTTTTAACAGCGGGCACATTTTTGAGAGGTTTGATTAAAATGGGCAATAAATCAATCCCAGCAGGAAGGGTTGGCGATGGACCTAGTGTAAATCTTGCTAAAAAAATTGAAAAAATTGGATTTGATATTAGTCGACTAAAAACCGGAACCCCACCAAGAATTCTTAAAAAATCTATAAAATACAATAAGTTAGAAGAGCAAGAAGCAGACAAGCCACCACGGCCATTTTCTTTTTTAAATGACAAAATCACTGTTAGGCAAATAAATTGTCACATAACACAAACAAATTCAAGGACACACAAAATCATTAAAAACAACCTAATTAAATCCCCAATGTACTCAGGCGCAATTAAATCTATGGGAGCAAGATACTGCCCTTCGATTGAGGATAAGGTTGTAAAGTTTAGTCGAAAAAACAACCATCAAATCTTTTTAGAACCAGAGGGCCTTAGTTCAGATGTTGTTTATCCAAATGGAATTTCAACATCATTGCCCGAAAACATCCAAAAAAAATTTTTGAAAACTATTAAGGGTTTGGAAAATGCAGTTATGTTACAACCAGGATATGCGATAGAATATGATTTTATTAATCCCACTGAATTAAAACACACTCTTGAAACTAAAAAAATAAAAAATCTTTACTTTGCGGGCCAAATTAATGGAACAACTGGTTATGAAGAAGCAGCCGCTCAAGGAATAATTGCTGGCATAAACGCATCTCCAAAAACTAGTAAACGCCATTTTATTTTAGATAGATCACAGGCTTATATAGGGGTTTTAATTGATGATTTAGTAACAAAGGGGACTAATGAACCGTATAGAATGTTTACCTCTAGAGCCGAATACCGTTTAACCCTTAGAGCCGATAATGCTGATTTGCGCCTAACAAAATTAGGAATTAAAATCGGATGTGTTTCAAAATTTAGAAAAAAATCTTTTTTAAAAAAATATAAACTTATTAAATCTTCCTATAATAAGCTTTTAAAATTATATATATCACCAAACAAACTTCTTAATTATGGAATTCGTATTAAATTAGATGGCAAACTAAGAAACGCCTTTCAACTTCTTTCATTTTCTAAAATACAATTTTCTGATTTGATAAAGATATGGCCTTCATTAAATTATATTCAAAATGATGTAAGAGAATATTTAGAAATACAATCCCATTATAGTGCTTATTTAGAAAGACAAAATCTAGACATAGAATCGTTTAAAAAAGATGAAAATCTTATTTTTCCGAATAATTTTGACTTTACTAAAGTTGGCAGCCTTTCAAATGAAGTTGTTGAAAAGTTAAATAAAATTAAACCCCCTACTCTAGGTGCCGCATCCAGAATATCAGGAATAACCCCGCCAGCAATTATTGCACTACTACGACATGTTAAGCGCAAGAACAAAAGGCTATACTAAATTGTTCCCCATAGTATCTAAAAATAATAAAATTAATGAGTTCAATTTAACAAAATTGCAAAAGTCCAAAATAGAATCATACATTAATTTATTAATTGAATGGAATAAAAAATTCAATCTTGTTGGCAAATCAACATTGGCAGACCCTATTAACAGTCACGTAGTTGACTCCATTCAAATTTCTAAATTAATAAAAAATAAAAACTCAAAAATTGTTGATATTGGAACAGGTGCGGGATTGCCAGGAATTATACTTTCGATTTATGGGTATAATAAGGTTTCATTAGTTGATTCTAATTTAAAAAAAATTAATTTTATTAAACATGCATCTAAAAAACTATCACTAAATAATCATATTATTTGTTCACGAATTGAAAACTTAAAAAACATTAAATTTGACTATGTGGTGTCTAGGGCATTAGCAAAAATTGATAAGCTACTAAGCCTAGCTTCAAAGATATCTCACAAAAAAACTAACCTTATTTTTTTAAAAGGTGAAAAAATTACCTCTGAAATTTTCGAAGCACAAAATAATTGGAATTTTAATTTTTTTATTAATAATAGCCTATCTGACAAAAGAGGAAAAATTATTTTGATTAATAATTTTTTTAAAAATAATGCCTAAAATTATTTCTATAGCAAATCAAAAAGGCGGAGTTGGGAAAACAACAACAACAATAAACTTAGCAACCGCTTTGTGTTCTGTGGGGAAAAAGGTGTTAATAGTAGATTTAGACCCACAAAGCAATGCTAGTACTGGTCTTGGAATTGAGGAAGAAAACAGAGAGACAACCATTTATGATCTTATTATTAGTAAAAATTTTAGCGAAAAATCAATAAAAAACACTTTAATCCCAGGGCTCGATATTATCCCGGCAACTGTAGATTTAGCTGGGGCAGAGGTAGAGCTGGTTGATCTTAGCACAAGGGAATCAAGATTGAAATCTGTGCTTAATGAAATTAAAAATTATGATAATATAATTATAGATTGTCCTCCTGCGCTAGGCTTGCTAACAATTAATGCGCTGGTTGCGTCAAACTCTGTGATTATTCCACTTCAATGTGAGTTTTTTGCTTTAGAGGGGTTAGTATCTTTAATGTCAACAATAGAAACAATAAAGAATACTCACAATCGAAAACTAGAAATTCAAGGAGTTGTTTTGACAATGTATGATAGAAGAAACTCTCTTAGTTTTTTGGTTGAAAGAGATGTTAGACAAAATTTAGGAAAAATTGTCTACACCACGGTTATTCCAAGAAATGTAAGAATTTCAGAGGCACCAAGTCACGGTAAGCCAGTATTGATTTATGATACTAATTGTTTGGGATCAAGAGCATACATTAATTTAGCAAAAGAAGTTATAGAGCAGCAGAAAGGACTACATCAATGATAAATAATAAAGAAAAAAAACTCGGCAAAGGACTCTCTTCATTATTGTCTGGAAAGTCTTTTTCTAAAGAACGCAAAGAGGGATTTATAGACACCCTAAACACTGAATTAAAAGTAGGCATCATAAAAATTAAACCAAACCCCAATCAGCCCAGAAAGAATTTTAATAAAGAAGAACTAACAAGCTTAGCATTGTCTATAAAAGAAAAAGGAGTGATTCAACCTGTGTTGGTAAGAAAAGACGCAAACAGTGATGAGTATGAAATAATAGCAGGAGAAAGACGTTGGAGAGCAGCGCAAATCGCTGGAATTAACGAAATACCTGTAATTATAAAAAATCTTAATAATCAAGAAATGATTGAAATAGCTATAATTGAAAATGTTCAGAGAGAAAACCTAAATCCCGTTGAAGAAGCGGAGGCATATAATTTTTTATTAAATAAATATAAATACAACCAAGACCAACTTTCAAAAAATATTGGGAAAAGTAGAAGCCATATAACAAACATGTTAAGATTATTAGATTTACCAACAAATGTTTTAGAATTGTTAGCAAACAAGAAAGTAACAATTGGCCATGTTCGCCCCTTAATTGGTCTTAAAAATGCAAATGATTTAGTAAAAATTATTATTGAAAAAAAACTGAGCGTTAGACAATCAGAGAAACTCGCTAAGAATTTTAAAGTAGAGCCCAGTAAATCAAAAGGTAGGATTAGAGACCCCAATATTAAAGATTTAGAAAATGAATTATCTGAAAAAATTGGCCTTAAAACCACAATAAGCTTTAGTGATAAATCAACAGCAGGTTCTATAACAGTTTATTATTCAAATTTAGACCAACTTGATGATATTATGAGAAGATTAAAGGATATAAAAAAATAACTAAAATTTTATACTTTGAGAAATATTTAACATACCTCTGAATAAGATTATTTTATATAAACTTTGTGTTTTTCTAGTTTTGAGCTCGATTTCAGAAATTATATTAAGACATTTTAAAATATTTTCTTCTGTATTATTTTTAACTAAAATAGAGAAAGTTTGTTTCTTTCTAAACATGTATGCGGGCATATGCATCGCTAAAACTTTTTGTAACTCATTGTTTTTTAGGGATTTTATAGATTTTATAAAAATTAATAAAAGATTTTTAGTGTTTGCCAACAATCTGTTTGCTGAGTTTAAATCCTGAATGCTGGATTCAAACTCTTTGCCAAAAAGCTCTTTTTTTCCAGACAAACAATTAAAAACTAAATCTTCATAAGCTCCGCGTTCTTTTGGAGCAATTAAATTTTTTACATCATTATAAGATATTGTTTTTTTATTAATTAATAAAAGTTTTTCTAATTCGCTTATTATAATTGCATAATTGTCCCCCAAATTCCCAATCAAGTAATCAACACATTCTTTATCAAGGGCAATATTTTTTTCATTTGTAAAATTTATAATAATTTTTTTTAATTGAACTGAGTCAATCTTATAACATGGAATAATTAAGCATTTTTCATTTTCTTCAAAATATTTCCTTAATTTTGATTTTGGTGTAAGCTCACCGGCTTGAATAATGAAAAGAGTATTTTTATCAGTATCAATTATTTCATCAAGCTTCAGAATTATACTGTCACTGACTTCAACTATTTTGATAACTTGTTTTTTGGAAAAAAGGGATTGAGATTTTTGCAAATCAACTAATGATAATTTATCAAAATTTTTATAACCTATTGTTTTAACAGAATCAGTCTCGTTTGTATTATCAATAAAAGAATTTATTAATCGATTTGACCTATTTTGAATAAGTCCCTCATCAGGACCGTATAAAAGTATTAAGTTTTTAAATGGATTTAAACTCCCAATAAAAGAATCAGTTTCATAGGGTTTAATTTTCATAAAACTATAATAGCACTATAATGTAGCAATACAATCTTTTGAATTTTTAAGAAATGGAAGATTTTTTTTCTTGTATCGAAGATTATCGTTTATTGAATTATAAATAAGTGGATAAATTTGTCTAATATTATATTCAATATTTTTTTTAACAGATTCTCGTTCAGAATGTATATTCCCATAATCATAACCACCACCTTTTGAGTTGTAGTGTGTAACCGTTTGATTATTTCCAGAAAGTATTTTGCATTTATTTCCATCATAAACAGCATACTTAACATTGATTATCGCTCTATATCTCGAAGCGGTACCTTCAGTATTGAATGCTTGAACAGTTGTGTGAGAAACATTAACACTTGATTTCATGATGTACGCATTTTTATTGTCAGAATCATTTTCACTGTTGAAAATTTTTACTAGTTCATTTCTTAAAATAGCTCCGTATCTACCTTCGGCAGGAAGTATAATTATTTCTTTACTTATCTTTTTAAGATCAGCGTTGTTGTAAACAGGTTTTAATCCAGAGCAAGACGTTAAAATAAAAACAATCAGGCACACAACAATATATTTATAAAAATACTTCATTTTATAAAACAATATTTAAAACCTTATTAGGGACAAAAATTATTTTTTTTGGCTCTTTATTTTTAAGATGTTTTAACAATTTATTATCCTTCATAGCTAATTTTTGTATTTCAATCTTACTTAATGTGCTTTTTGTTTTCAATATCGATCTAGTTTTACCATTTATTTGTAGCGCAATATTTATTTCTAAGTCTTTACTGCTTGAAACTTTCTTTATTATTGGCCATTTTTGTTCTATAACCATACCCTTATTATTAAATAAAGCCCATATTTCTTCACTTATATGAGGTATGACAGGGTGGATGAGCTTTGCATAAATTTCAACAAAATCTAATAAAATTTTTTTCCCAACCTTTTTTTCCTCAATTATTTTTTGAGTATAATTTGTTAATTCATATATATTTGCAACCATCTTATTGAAATGAAAGCTCTCAATATTAGTTGTTATTTTTTCTATATAAATATTTAAGTTTCTTTGAAATGTTGGATCATTTTTGTTTTTATCATCAGACTTATATGAATTTTTTATTTCTAAAATTAGTCTCCATATTTTATTTATAAATCTAAAAGAACCTGCTACACCCTCATCAGTCCACTCTAAATCTCTATCTGGCGGACTGTCAGACATCATAAACCATCTTGCTGTATCTGCTCCATATTCATATATTATAGAAGAAGGATCAACAACATTTTGTTTTGACTTGCTCATTTTTTCAACTCTTCCAACGCTAACCTTAGTGTCTGAGTTTAAAATCTTATATTCTTTTGATTTACCATCAAAAAACACATCCTCAGGTTTAATAAACTTATTTTGATTTAATTTATTATCGCTTTTAGTAAAATAAGTTTTGTGTGTTACCATCCCCTGTGTAAACAATCCTTCGAAGGGTTCATTAAATTTAAAAAAATTTAAATCTCTTAAAGCTTTTGTAAAAAATCTTGAGTAAAGAAGATGAAGAATTGCATGTTCAACTCCTCCTATATATTGATCAACTGGCATCCAATAATTTACACTTTCACTATCAAATGGCTTAGAAGATCGCGGGGAACAATATCTTAAAAAGTACCAAGAAGATTCAAAAAAGGTATCAAAAGTATCTGTTTCTCTAATAGCATTCATTCCCGTTAATGGACATTTGGTTTTTTTCCATTCACTGTTACTGTCTAAAGGGTTTCCTCGCCCACTAAAGCTAACATTCTCAGGCAACATAACAGGAAGATTGCTGTCTAAAACAGGAAGAACCTCGCCATCTTCTCTATAAATAATAGGTATTGGGCATCCCCAATATCTTTGTCTTGAAATTCCCCAGTCTCTTAATTTGTAATTTGTTTTTATTTTAGCATCGTTTTTTGAACAAAGTTTTTTGGAAACTACTTTTTTTGCCTCCTCGACAGTCATACCATTTAAAAATTCTGAATTTATCAATATGCCATTTTCAGTATATGCAGTGTTTCCAATTTTAAAACTATCTGAATTTTTATTTGGGGGCATTACAACAGGAATAACATCTAATTTATAATTGTTTGCAAAATCCAAATCTCTTTGATCATGGGCCGGACAACCAAAAATTGCACCAGTTCCATAATCCATTAGTATAAAATTTGATATAAATACCGGTAATTTTTTATCTTTCCTGAAAGGATGAAAAACTTTTATCCCTGAATTTATCCCATTTTTTTCATTATCTTTAAATGAATCAGAATTTTTTTCATATTTTTTAATAAAACTATTTATATCTTTGTTTTCATTTGCAAGTTGTTTTGAAATTGGATGTTGCATTGAAAGAGCACAAAAGGTTGCCCCAAAAATTGTGTCATGTCTTGTTGTAAAAATTTTTAATTTTTTAAATTTTATATTTTGAGGCTCACATATTTCAAAATCAATTTCCAAACCCTCTGATTTACCAATCCAATTTTCTTGCATTAACTTAACCTTACTAGGCCAGTTCTGAAGATTAGAAAGATCTTTTAATAATTCTTCCGAATATGCACTTGTTTTCAAAAACCACTGGGAAAGATTTTTTTGAACCACTTCTGCCCCTGATCTCCAGCCCCTTCCATCAATTACTTGTTCGTTTGCTAAAACCGTTTGATCAACAGGATCCCAGTTAACCAAAGACTCTTTTTTATATGCTAAGCCTTTTTTATAAAGTTCAATAAAAAACTTTTGTTCGTGTTTATAGTATTCCGGATGACAGGTTGCGATTTCTCTTGTCCAATCTATTGATAATCCCATACTCTGCAACTGTTCTCGCATAATTTTTATATTAGAGTAGGTCCAGGAAGATGGAGGCTTTCTCTCTCTAATAGCTGCATTCTCAGCAGGTAGTCCAAACGCATCCCATCCCATGGGGTGTAGCACGTTTAATCCTTTCATTTTATTATATCTAGCAACTAAGTCACCAAGTGTATAATTTCTTACATGTCCCATATGAATTCTACCCGAAGGGTAAGGAAACATTTCCATAATAAAGTATTTTTTCTTATTTTTATCTATTTTTGATGAAAAAACATTATTGTCATACCATTGTTGTTGCCAATAAGTTTCAACTTTTTTATGATTATACCTTTCAAACATTTTTTGAAGGCTTACTGATTAGATAAGCGTAGTTTTTTTGCTTTTTCTAATATTACATTTTCAAAAGATAAGTTTTGTTCAATATCTACTTTTGAATCAACCCAATTGTTAGATATTTTTTCTTGACAAAAAATTGATGCTTTTAAATTATTTGTTTTAAGTTCTACGCCTTTTATAAAAATATTCACTTTGCACCTTTCATTTGAATTGCTTTGATCATTGTACCACTCTGTAATAATTGTTCCAGCAAAGGGATCAGCTGAAGAAAGCGGCATAAAACTTATTGATTCCAAACTAGCTCTCCAAAGATAAGGATTAATTGGTATGCCAACCGCAGCCGTTTGTTGGGTTTGATTATTTTCTCCCATGTCTAGAGACAAACCTTTTTTACCAAAAAGACCGCCACCGGAATGCAGCCTATTGAAAGCATCTCTCTCTGTTAGACCTGATTCTCTAGCGGCCTCTCCTTTAAATGGAGTTCCAGATCTTTTAATAATATCTTGCATAGCCTGAGACTTTGACCATAGCTCTGATGTATCTTTAATTGTTCCATCAGGATTCCTTGGTTTTCGCTGAATCACTGAGCAGCCACAAGCAATTACAAGGACAAAAATTATAATAAGATTAAATACCTTATTCATTGATTATCAATACATACTTCAAACTAAATAAAAAATAAACAATAAAAAAGGCGACTATTCAGTCGCCTTTTTGAATTAAGTTAAATAATTTCTCTTAGAAGCTAAGATTTGTTCCAATATACCAAGAAGAACCTGAACCAGTTTTATCTTCTACACCTTCGTTTTTAGAAGTTTGGTTTAGCATTCCAATAGTAGTTGTTACACCAGATGCAACAGCATAGTCAACGCTTACAGCATTTTGCTCATGAGCGTCAGCAGATCCTGATGGAGTGCTTCCATCTTGACCGTCAACAGCTTCTGAACTTCTATGACTTGCTACAAATGTAAGATCTCCACTTACATATTTAACACCTAGCTCTGCAGCTTCCCAGTCAGCAACCTCATTAGTAAGGTCTTTGTCTGTGTCAGGGTATTCCCCATCAGCCATACCAGCACCAACAGTTAAGTTACCATTAGTTGCAACAGCACCTAAAGTATACATACTATAGTCAGTTAAAGTGTTAGAGTTATTATCACTTGCTTCTAACATACCAGCACCAATAGTAACAGTTGTGTCACCAGTAGTAGTTACGTATGTTAAACCAGCTGACATTGATGAATCAGCTGCAGCTGAAGATTGAGTAGTTGCAGTTAAAGTTGTTTCATCACCGTTTGAATAAGATAAGCTTACGCTTAATCCTTCAACACCCATTACGTCAGCAGCAGAGTGCCATGCAAAACCAACTGCGTTACTAGCACCGATACCATCGATACCAATCGCAGCAGAGTTAGATGACTCTTGACCAAGAGACATTTCACCACTTGCAGTCGGAACACCAGCTTCGTGATCTCCATAAGCATTACCAGCTGAAACTAATTCTAAAGAACTTCCATCAGTGAAAGTTAAAGTTAGTCCAGCAGGGTTCAATCCATCTGTTCCTTCAGTTGCTAGAACGAAACTTGTAGCAATTTTTGTACCACTATCCATAGTTTCTTCTAAGCTTACTGAGAAAGTTGATTGAATGTTAGAGTTAGTAGTTCCAGTAGTAGCTGTTGAGCTATTTCTGTCCACATCTAATAAACCAACTCTGTTATTACCTCCCATAGTACCAGTTACTGCACTTGCAGACGTAGCACCCATAGTAAGGCCGGCAATCGTTGTTGCCAAAAGTAGTTCTTTTTTCATCTACTTCTCCTTAAGTTTATTAAGAATATTTAAATATTCAATTTAGAACTTATTTCTAAATTAGGGCTATTATTATCTGCTTTTGATAATATGTTGTATTTTTACATGATTTTATAACAGTTTTTTTATATTTTGTTGTAATATTACAACATTAATATTTACTAAATAAATATAGTTAACATTAGCCCATATACTATATATTGATAATAATTCATGAATAGTATAGCTGAAAAATTACAGAAAATAAGGGATTTTATTAATATTCAAAGGAATATCAACAATAATTCTGTTGAAATTATTGCAGTTACCAAGAATTTTAATAAAGACAGTGTTGCTGAAGCCTTAGAGAGCGGTATATCGTCTTTTGGAGAAAACAGAGTACAAGAAGCAATTCATAAATACTCAAAATTAAAGACACAGCATCAAAATATTTCACTTCATATGATTGGTCCATTACAAACAAATAAGGTTAAGCTAGCCCTATCCATATTCGATGTTATTCAAACCCTAGATAGAGAAAAACTTGTAAAAGAAGTTGTAAAAAATCTATCACCTGAATCCATAACAAAAAAATTTTTTATACAAGTTAACATAGGAGATGAAGAGCAAAAATCAGGAATAAAAATAAATAATACCGTTGAATTTGTAAGATGGTGTAAAAATGATTTAAATCTTAATATTGTAGGATTAATGTGTATTCCTCCGATAAATAGTGATTCTAAAAAACATTTTTTATGTTTAAAAAAATTTGCACAAATGAGCGGTGTCAAGTATTTAAGTATGGGTATGAGTGATGATTATGAAATTGCAATAAAGTGTGGAGCAACTCACATTAGATTAGGGACATTTTTTTTTGGAAAAAGAAAATATTAATATTTTTTGTGATAATAAAATTTTATTTGAAAATATTTCAAATAAGAATGAATATTTTCAAAATTTAAATTTTATTTATTTAGATATAAATAATTGTAAAAAAGAAGATTTTAAAAATAACAAAATCAATATTTTTTTTCTTCCTTTATTGTATAAATTATCCAAATTAAAAAATTTATTTTTTTTAATTAATGATCTTAATCCAAATAAAACAATTATATGTTGTGAAAAAAAAATTAGTTCTAAATTTTCAAATAATTTTGATAATTTGTTATCTATCCCACTTTCATTTGATCAATTATTTAAAAAAATAAATCTTTTGAAAATATCTTCAGATTTAAAATTTCTTGATCTATTTTTAACTCGTCAGAATAATATTTTAAAAAATATTAATAATAATTTAGAAGTTGAACTAACTTTTATTGAATCAAATATTCTAATCATTCTTATTAATTCGAAAAAACCAGTTGCAAAAAAGGAAATTAATTTTCGCGGCCTTGGTCATACCAAAGAAATTGATAGCCACTCTCTAGATTCTCATATTTATAGATTACGAAAAAAAATTGCAAAAATAAAATCTCAAAGCAAGATTGTAGCAAAAAAGTCAGGTTTTTACCAAATTGTTTAATTACTTTTAGCTGGAGGTAGTGGATTTGCTAAGCTGAATGTCTTTTTATTTATTTCAACATTAGTGCTTATATCAAAGATTGAAAATGAGGATTCATTATTTTGATTTTTCCATTTAATTTTTTTTAAAGCTATCGGGTTATTTTGAAAAATTATCTTATAATTTATTATTTCATCTGTTATTTCTGTATCCATAAATATTGTTATTACATTATTATCCCTACTAATTTTGTAATCTTCTTCTGCAAGCTTATCAATTTCAAACAATGAATCTAATATATCTAAGATTGAATTCTCTGGATTGAAATATCTTACTTCTTCCAAGTCTTTATTAAAATACATAGCCCTGTTTTTTTTTACAACAAAAATTATATTTGTAGGTTTAATGTAATTAATTTTTAATTTTTTATCAAAGTATAAAAGATTACCTTCAGAAACACTTCCATCAGGATTGGCTTGAATAAAATTACAACTAAATTGTTTTAATGAATTTAGGTATTCAGATATATCATTATTATCTTTTACAGAACTATACACAATAATATTAGAGAAATATAAAAACAAAACTAAAACAAAGGTGAAAATATTTTTAAGCATTGTTTTTTAAAACCTCTCTTTTCCCAACATGATTTGCTTCACTAATTATCCCTTCTTTTTCCATTTGTTCAATTATTCTTGCTGCTCTATTATATCCAATTTGGAGATGACGCTGGACAAAACTAGTTGATGCCTTTTGATTAGTGATAATTAGCTCCACCGCTTTATTATATAATTCGTCAATAACCTCATTATTTGATTGAAAATCAAATTCATTGTTTGAAAGATTATTTTCTGAAGTTATATCTTTTGAAAAATCTGGTTTTGATTGATTTTTTATAAAACGCACAACATTACTTATTTCTTTTTCTGAAATAAAACCCCCGTGAAGCCGCTTAATTTTTCCAGCATTTTCCATAAAAAGCATATCACCACTTCCTAACAATTGCTCAGCTCCCATCTCATTTAATATTGTTCTACTGTCAAATTTACTTGCAACATGATAACTAATTCTACTAGGAAAATTTGCTTTAATTGTACCTGTTATAACATCAACACTTGGTCTTTGTGTCGCCATTATTAAGTGAATTCCTGCTGCTCTTGCCATTTGAGCCAACCTTTGAATTGCATGCTCAACATCTTTTCCTGCGACCATCATCAAATCTGCCATTTCATCAATTACAACAACTATATAAGGAAAAGTTTCATTTGGTATTTCTTGTTTTTCTATTATTGGCAATCTTGTGTCTGGATCTATTCCTGTTGTAACTTCTCTTGTCATCTTTGTACCCTTTAATAATAGATCTTTGATTTTATTATTATATGAAACAATATTTTTTACTCCTGCATGACTCATTAATCGATAACGATTTTCCATTTCTTTAACAGCCCATTTTAAAGCAACTATTGCTTTGTGCGGATCAGTGACAACAGGAGCCATTAAATGTGGAATATCTTCATAAATGCTCAGCTCAAGCATTTTTGGATCAATTAGAATCAGTCTACATTCGCTTGGCTTAAGACGATACAATAAGCTTATTATCATTGAATTAATGCCAACTGATTTTCCCGAACCTGTAGTCCCCGCTATTAACAAGTGCGGCATTCTTTCTAAATCGGTAAATACTGGTTCACCCGAAATATCCTTTCCTAGTCCTAATATTAAACTGTTGTTATTGTTTATGTATTCCTCTTGTGACAATAGTTCACTTAAATATACAGGAGCCCTTTTTTTATTTGGAAGCTCTATACCTATTACGTTTTTTCCAGGCTGTGATGAAATTCTTGCAGAAAGAGCAGACATGGAACGAGCTATATCGTCTGCCAAATTTATTATTCTACTAGATTTAGTTCCTGCTGAAGGTTCTAATTCATACATAGTAACTATAGGACCAGGAGAAACATTTGAAATTTTTCCCTGAATTCCGAATTCAGATAAAACATCTTCAAGTTTTTGAGCGTTATTTTTTAAATCTTTTTGACTTTCTTCAATCTTAGTTTCTTTTCCATTTGGGCTGCTTAATAAATTTAATTTTGGAAGTTCATAACTAGTATTTTCAAAATTTAATTCTTCTTGACCATATTTATTCTTTCTAATTCTACTTTTGTTTTCTAACACCGGTTCTAATTTACTTTTTAAATTAGTATTAATATTTTGTGTAATTTTTGGGTCACTGCGATTTAGATTTTTACTTATTTTTGTTTTTTTAGTACCTATAGATATAATCTTTAAAATAAGATTTAAAAAGTATGAGAAGATTTTGAGAATAAGTTTAAAAAAATAGTACAAGTATTTATTATTAATAGTTAAAGAAAATATTAAAAAAGGTATAATTACTATAATTGATATAATCTTAACTATTGGAACAAAGTAAGTATTTTCTATGCTTGAAAAAAATTGTGAAAATAAATTTTCATAAATTAAATTTCCTAATAAATTTGGATATATGTTGTAATCTATAGATAAAGTTATTAATAATGCAAAAGATATAATCAAACAAATAATTCTAATTATCTTATATTGAATTTTTTGTCCTATTAATAATCTTCCTCCCCATATTGTAAAAAATACCACTATTATATATGAAAAAAAATCTAAATAATTTAGTAGGGTTCCTGATATATATCCGCCTAAATAACCAAAAAAATTTTCAGAATTTTCTGTTGTTTGAAACCCATAATATGAATCACTATCATTATAAGTTATTAAACTTGTTAATAAAAAACAGCCAACACCAAGCATTAACAAACCAAAAAATCTTGATATTATCCAAATTCTTAAATTTTTTACTTTATCTTTTACCATTATTAAATATGACTTAGATTATGATCTGATATAAACCAATACTTAAGATTTGTAACGATTTATAAGATATTTTAAACAAGACTATGGCAAAAAAATGTGAGGATATATTAATAGTTGGAGGGGGGCTTATAGGCCTTTGTCTAGCAACTATTTTGGCAAATCTTAACTTTAAAATTACATTGATTGATAAAGACAATATCACATCTAAAGAGAGCATATATAAAGACAAAAGAACGGTAGCCATATCTTATGGTACTAAATTGTTTTTTGAAAAAAAAAATATCTGGAGGGAGATATCAAAATATGCTGAACCAATTAAAACCATTAAAGTTATTAATAGAAAAAAATATTCAAATATATTGTTTGATAATAAGAAAAAAAATAAACCAATGGGCTATATAGTTAAAAACTCTATTTTAAAAAGGATATTAATAAATAAAATCAAATTAAAAAATAATATAAAAATATTAGAAAACAAAAAAATCAATCAAATAGAAATAAAACAAAATAGTATATTGGTTTCATTAAAAAAGAACAAGAATATCTTAACAAAAGTTTTAATTGCTGCAGATGGAAAAAATAGTTATATCAAATCCCTCTGTAAAATTCCACAATATGAAATTAATTACAACCAGTCTGCTTTAGCATTAAATTTTTGGCATTCAAAAAACCATAATAATACCGCATATGAAATTTTTCTTCCGAATGGACCTTTGGCAACCTTACCAGTGCATAGTAATAAAAAAAATTATTATATGAGTTCTCTGATTTGGTCTGATAAAAATTCAACAATTAATAGTTTGTTTAATTTAGAAAAAAATCTTTTATCAGATTTAATTGAAGAAAAAATTTTTACTTATCTTGGAAAAATTAAAATAGTCGATAACCCAAAAATTTTTCCATTAAGCGCACATATCTGTAGAAGATTTTATGATAAACGCATAGCATTTGTGGGTGACTCCGCACACTCTCTTCATCCAATTGCAGGACAAGGTTGGAATTTAGGAATTAGAGATATAAAATATTTAATTCAAGCTTTTGAAAATAATATAAATCTTGGTCAAGACATAGGCTCTTTAAATGTTTTAAAAGAATATAATGATATGCGAATAACCGATGTTGCAAATATGCTTTTTGCAACCCACGGCCTAAATAAAATTTTTTCATCTAATTCTAAAATTGTAGGCGCTATAAGATCTTTTGGGTTTAAACACATTAATAAAAATAAAAAATTAACAAATAGCTTGGTAGACTACGCAATGGGAGTCAATTTATAGTTTTCTAGCCTTTTCAATAAGCAATATAGGAATCCCATTTTTTATTGGGTAAGCAAGCTTACCTTTTATGCTTATTAATTCATTCTTTTTAGAATCATATTTTAAATTTCCACCTGATGCCGGACATAGTAGTGAATTTAAAATTTTAATATTAAATTTATTTTTTTTACTTTTCATCAAATTTTTATAATTAAGAAAATATTATTGAAGACAACTTTCTTCTTGCCCTAATAGTTTCCTCATGATTATTTCCTAGTATATCAAAATAATCAAATAATATTTTTTTTATTTCTTTTTGCGTATCTTTTTTTGATTTAACATATAAATTAATCATTAAACTTAGAGCATCATTATAGTCCTTGTTTAAAAAATATAAATCAGAAAGTTTTTTATTGATCTCAACGTTTAAGGGATTTTTTTTAACTTTCTCCTTTAAATCATCAATGCTCTCATTTTGGTTTGCATTTAATAATAGGTTATATGCACTTATAGCTGTTTTAATATTTTCATTTTTGGTGAGTTCTTCATCTAAAGAATCGATTACGTTCTTTGCTTCTTCTAATTTTTTAAGACCGACTAAAGACTTTACAAGGATTTCTATAGCTTCATTGTTACTATTTGTAGCAACTATTTCTTCGACTATATTAATTGATTCATTATACTTTTCTTCATTTAGCAATTTTCTAGCTTTGCTAATTATCTCATTTTGATTGACATTAATTTTTTCTCCTAAAGCTTTTTCAATAAATTTTATTATTTCTTTTTCAGGAATAGATCCTTGAAAGGCATTTACAATTTTTGCATCTTTAAAAGCATAGACGGTTGGAATTGACTGAATATTTAACTGTGAAGCTAACTCTTTATTATTGTCAATATTAATTTTTATAAGATTTACTTTGTTATCTGTTTGTGAAATTATTTTTTCGATTCTTGGTCCTAAATCTTTACAAGGACCACACCATGGAGCCCAAAAATCAACGACAATAAGTTTTTCTTTTGATGCTTCTATAACTTCTGATATAAAATCATCTTGACCTATTTCTTTATAAGCAGTTTTGTTATTTTCTAAGGTTTCCATCTCAATTAATTTGTTTATATACGTTAAGATCAATTAAATTCAATACTACATTTATTTTTTTTATAAAAACAAGGAAATTTTCAACAGATAGATTTAATGTATAGTTATTTAAAAGAGGGTGAAAATTTACAGATTTGCTCTTTATTATATCTTTATCTAAAAAAAATTTTACTATTTTGTTTTTATCATTAATTAAAGCCATCGGCGTTACAGCACCTGGGTTTACATTCAGAAATTTTTTTAAATAAACATCAGAAGCAAAAGAAATATTTTTAACATTGATAGCTAATCTAAGTTTTTTTAGATCAATAGTTTTATCTTCATAACAACTAATTAAAAAAAAATTATCCTTCTTATCTTTTAAAAAAAGATTTTTTGTATGTGCTCCCTCAATCATACCACGTAATTTTTTTGATTGATCAACTGTAAATAAAGGTTCGTGACTAAATTCTTTATAAGTAATGCTTATTAAATTAAGATATTCTAATAATTCTTTCCTCTGGTATGTCATTACTATAGACTATTCTTTTTAGTTACTAAGTACTTCTTAAATGATAACTTTTTGCCCTTGTAAGATGATCAAAACCTAGTACCGATAAAGTAACTCCTGTTCCAGTATCTTTAACACCAGTCCAAGCAAGCCCAGGATCTAAATAATCACATCTATTCATAAAAAATGTTCCTGTTTCAATTTTTTTCCCGAACACTTCTGCAAAATTTTTATCTTTAGTCCAAACACTTGCTGTTAAACCATAAGGACTATCATTCATTAAATTTGCAGCTTCTTTTTCATTATTGACCTTCATTATACCCACAGTAGGTCCAAATGTTTCTTCCATCATAAAAGGCATTGAATGATCAACGTTTATTAATACAGATGGAGCAACATAACAGTTATTATCTTTAGATATTGTAAAATTACTGTCATTAATAATATTTTTTGCACCACTAGAAATAGCTTTTTTTATTTGTTCTTTTATAAAATTAGCAGAAGATTTTTTAACTACAGGACCTAGGTTAGTTTTAGGATTTAATGGATCATCCAGAATATATTTCTCAGTAAAATTTTTCATTCTTTCTACAAATTCATCATATACTTCATTATCAACATAAATTCTTTCAATCCCACAGCAAGATTGACCTGAATTATAAAAAGCTCCATCTGCAATATTTTCTACAGAATGCTGAAGGTTACAATCTTTTCTTACATAGGCAGGATCCTTTCCTCCAAGTTCTAATCCAGCGTTTATAAATCTTTCTCCTATAGCTTTTTTAACCTGCTTGCCCCCGGAAACCGATCCAGTAAAAAGTACATGATCTATTCTTTTATCAGAAATTATTTTAGAAGTTGAATCGTGATCAAGGTGTAAAAATTGAAAAACCCCATCAGGAATTCCTGTATCTTTAAATGCTTTATAAATTTGCTCTGCGCAAAGAGGTGTTTGAGATGAATGTTTTAATATAATACAATTTCCTGACAACAAACCAGGTACAATAGAATTAACGGAAGTGTTATAAGGATAGTTCCAGGGAGCAATTATCATTATTGTTCCCAGAGGTTCTTTAACAATATAATTATCAAACTCTTTATCTTTTTTTGATATAACATTTTCTAAAGCTCTTTCTGCATTATCAATCATATATAAGGCACGCTCTTTAAAACCTCTCATTTCCCCTGAACATTGGGAAATAGGTCTTCCCATTTGCATGCATAATTCATTTTCTATTTCTTTGTAATTTTTCAAAAAATTTTCTACAAATTTAGAAATAATTTTTTTTCTTTCACTTAATTTTGTATTTTTCCATATTTCAAAAGCCTTTTTTGATTTATTTAATGATTCTTCAATATTATCTAAATTTGCATAATTTCTTTCAACGTATAATGAGCCATCTCTTGGTGTAATTGTTTTAATCATAATATTTTTCTTAACAAATTTTAATATTTATTTACACTAAATAAACATGTTAATTGATTTTAAATTATAATTAGCTTATGAGCTAGAAAAAGATATTCAAAATGGAATTAATATTTAAAGGAAAAACAGCAATTGTAACGGGCGCAAGTGGAGGAATAGGCTTAGAAACAACAAAAAAACTTATTGCCAGTAAAATATATACTTTAATGTTAGATTTAAAAAATCCTCCTAAAAACTTTATAAATAACAGGTATATAACTTTTAAAAAAGTTGATATGAATGATTTTTCTAAATTAAAAAAAATTATAAATAATTTTTTTTCTAAATACAATTCTATCGATTATTTGATTAATACAACTGGAATATTGCTTTTTAATAAAGATGTCTCAGTAGTAGATATTGAGCTTGATATTTGGGATAAGGTTTATAACACCAATCTTAAAACCATGGCATATTTATCCAAATTAATTATACCTAAAATGAAAAAAAATTTATTTGGTTCAATGGTACATATTTCATCATTGGATGCATTATCTGGTGATGACAAACCGCAGGACGCATATGGCTCATCAAAAGCAGCTATGATCCGACTATCTAAATCATTAGCAATTCAATTTGCTCAAAACAATATTAGATCAAATACAATACTTCCAGGGCCCATAGAGACACCCATGCAAGATAGATGGAAAAAAAATCCTAAAATGAAAAAAGAATTAAAAAAAAATATCCCACTAAATAAAATTGGTAAACCAGAGGACATTGCAAACACAATAATATTTTTATTAAGTGAGCAAAGTAAATTTATAACGGGAACTGAAATAATAGTCGATGGTGGTTTAAACGCAAAACCATAAAAATAAAAAAAACACTCCAATTTTTATATTGGAGTGTTTTTATAATTTTAGTTTATCTATAAGGATATCCAGCTTTTTCCATTGTAGAAGCATAAAGCTTAAATGCATCAACAACTTTTGCACTTCTAGGACTTTGACTCGCAACATCATCCCAGAATTTTCCAGCATCTTGTACCACACCAGACCATTCATCAGCGGGTAAGCTTGTTAATTCCATTTTTTTACCATTTACACGAAGATCCGCTTCTCCACCCCAATACCAAACTTGACGATAGTAATGTGATTGATCAATAGACATTTTAAATAATTCTTGAAGTTTTGGAGATAG
>CEUZ01283912.1_pt1 | contig 19596 bp, 20 predicted proteins | sample 361511 | NCBI WGS metagenome assembly CEUZ01 (sample SAMEA2622822, study PRJEB7988) | marine metagenome | biome: marine biome (ENVO:00000447); feature: surface water layer (ENVO:00002042); material: "saline water (ENVO:00002010), including plankton (ENVO:xxxxxxxx)" | depth 5 m
ATTTCTGACAAAACAAAAATTCCATATAGAAAATTAGACACTAATCTTTTGGATAATATAGAGAAATTAAAAGATAAACAAAAAAATATATTAACTAATTTGATTAGTAAAAATATACAAGAACTAAAATAATATAAAATATAATTATAAGTTATTATTTTTTTTTAAATATTTTTAATGATCCCTTTTTGAATTCTTTAATTATATAATCAATATCTTTTTTTTCATGAGAATATGATTGAAACATAATACCACTACTAGGAATATAAATATTTTTATTCCTTATATAATTTTGAAATTTTGAAATAAGTTTGTTTTTTTTTAATTCCAAAAAATCTCTGCTAGCTCGATCTTTTACTGAGTCCTTTGTATACACTAATCTTAACATTGAATGAAATCTATAAATTTTCAGATCTAAATTATTTGATATAAAAAATTTATTTAATTCTACTTGTAAATATTTTGAGTTTGTATTTATTTTTTTAAATATTTTTTTTTTATTTTTTACAATATAATTTAATACTTGATTACCTACAAATGTAACTATTGAATTTCCAGAAAATGTGCCTCCAAAAAAAACTTTAGGATTTATTTTATTAATTTTTCTAGATATATCTTTTGATATAGAAATTATTCCAATTGGTAATCCTGCTCCAAAACATTTCCCAAAAGTACTTAAATCTGGTTTAATATTAAAATAATTTTGAACACTTGAACAATTAGTTCTTAAGCCGGTTATCATTTCATCAAAAATTAAAATAATATTATTTTTTTTACAAAAAACTTCTAAAAATTTTAGATATTTTCCTATATTTTCATAAGGAAGACATGCTTGAATGGGTTCAATTATTAAACATGATATTTTATTTTTGTTTTTTTTTAGTATAAACTCACTTTTTTCAAAATCATTATATGGAATTAAAATTAAATTTTTATATGTTTCCTCGGGTAAACCACTAGATAGTTTAACAGGTTTTAATTTTTTATTTGCTTTGTATAATAATTGATCTACAGATCCATGCCATCCGCCAGTTACATAAGCAATTTTTTTTTTATTATTTAATGCCCTAGCTAGCCTCAATGATTTGATTACCGCTTCAGTTCCAGAATTACAAAAAATTATTTTTTCACTATTCGGTACAACTCTTTTAATATTTTTAGCGAATATTTCAGCATTTATATTTGGAGCAGCGATATTTGAAATTTTTTTGGAAATAAATTTTTTTATACTTTTTTGAAATATTTTATGATTATGACCTAATAATATAGATCCTGCGCACATCGATAAATCAATATATTTTTTATTTTTAGTGAAAATTTTTTCGCCTTGGGCACTATAAAATAAATCAACATCTTTTTTATATCCTTCATTTATGATTAAATTTTGCATTTAGAAAAAATTTATTAATTTTGAGTCAAATGTGTTAAATTATTAAACACTAATTCTTAATAATACAAGTAATACTTATTTTATTTGATAAAATTAAGCTTTACTGTTCAATTTTTGAACTATATGTTCATTATTTGAACAATATGAAAAAAAGTAATCAAGATCATTTTGAAATTTTAAGGAAAATTTCTAAAAAACCACAAGTAAGTCAAAGAGAACTTGCAGAAGAGCTGGGGTTTAGTTTAGGTAAACTTAACTATTGTATAAAAGAATTACAAAGTAAGGGACTAATTAAAATACGAAATTTTAAAAAAAATAAAAAAAAAATTAATTATCTTTACATTTTAACACCACAAGGAATTTCATCTAAAACAAAACTTGCTATTAATTTTATGAAAAAAAAGATGCAAGAGTACGATGAATTGAAAGCTGAAATTAATCATGAAGACATTACGGAATTGAATAAACAACCTACAAAAAAAATTGACCATACTTTATTATAATGAGCAAATCAGGCCATAACAACCCACCAATACCTTTAGATCCAAAAGAAACTATAAAAAAAAATATAAATAGAAGAAAATTGATTGTTGATGATGGTATTAGCTTATTTAAAGGAGTCCCTTTACCAACATGGATTGAATTGAGTTTAATTGATGTATGTAATCGTTCTTGTAGTTTTTGTCCAAAATCTGATGAAAAAGTTGCCCCTGATACATATCAAAAAATGTCTAAAAAATTAATTGATAAATTGCATGACGATTTAAAAAAAATAAAATTTAGTGGGTCTTTAGCTTTATGTGGATATGGCGAACCTTTATTACATAAAGATATTGAGTATATTGTAGATAAATTATCAAGAGTAGCAGACGTAGAAATTGTTACTAATGGCGATCCATTAAATTATAAAATGATAAATAAGTTATATAATGCAAATGCAGCAAGATTATTGATTAGTATGTATGATGGTCCTGACCAAATACAAAAATTTAAAGACATGATAAAACAATCAGGTATACCTGAAGAATTTGTTATATTAAGAGATAGATGGTATTCCAAAACTGAAAATTTTGGTGTTAAATTAACAAATAGAGCTGGTACAATCAAAACTGGAAATCAAATAGCGAACGATGTCCATACAGTTTGTTTTTATCCTTCTTATCAATTTTTGATTGATTGGAATGGTGATGTATTTTTATGTCCTCAAGATTGGCAAAGAAGACAAACAATGGGAAACATGATGCAAGAAGAGATTTTTGATATATGGACATCTAAAATAATGAAAAAATATAGAGTTGATTTATTGGATGGAAAAAGATGCAATAATCCTTGCAAAGATTGTAATGCTCAAGGAACATTACTTGGTATTAATCATGCCCAAAAATGGAGAGAAATTTATAAAAATTAATTTTAATTATATAATTCTTTTATATTGATTTGGAATTAAATTTTTTATTTTATTTTTTTTTGCTAATTCCAATATCCATCTCGGATTTTTAACAATTATTCTAGCGATAGTAATAAAATCAATTTTTTTATTTTTAATAATATTTTCTGAAACATCGTGTTTGGTTATCATGCCACTTGTTGTTGTAATCATTTTAGACTTTTTTTTTATTTTTTTTGCCATATCAACTCTAAAAGCCTCTTTTTGTTTCATTTTTGTTAAAGGTAAAATGCCACCACTAGAAATGGAAACATAATCAAAACCAATTCTTTTCAAATCTTTGGATAAGGCTATTGCGTCGTTAATAGATAAACCATTTTTTAAATGGTCTGTTCCAGTAATACGTGCACCTAAAATCTTATGACGAGGCCAAACTTTTCTAACTTCTTGAGCTATTTCATTCAAAAATCTTGATCTATTTAATAAACTTCCACCATATTCATCAATTCTTTTATTAGAAATTGGTGAGAAAAATTGATGCAATAAGTATCCGTGTGCCATATGTATTTCTAAGCAATCGAATTTTATTCTATTAGCCCTAATTGCGGAATTTCTGAATTTTTGTACAACTTTTTTTATTTGTAATTTTGACATTGCTGTAGGTTTCGGCCAACCCTTATCTCTTGAAATTGAGGAGGCTGATATGGTTTTCCATGACTTTTTTTTGGGTAATGGAGTATTATGTTTTATCCAGGGAGCGTAGCTAGAACCTTTTCTTCCAGAATGCGAAATCTGAATTCCATATTTAATATCGTTTTTTGATTTTAGAAATTTTATTAATTTTTTTAAATTTTTTTCATGAGTATCATTATATAGGCACATATCAGCATCTGATATTTTTCCTAGCCTATCTACAGCAGTAGATTCAAGTAAGACCATACTAGCACCTGTAGAGGACAAATGTTCCAAATGTTGATAATGCCAATTCGATGGACTTCCATTTTGAGATGAATATTGACACATTGGAGATACTACAATGCGATTTTTTAATTTGATACTATTTATTTTTAGATTTTGAAATATCATTTTTTTTAGTAACTATAAATTCATTATGTGGATGAAAAATTGCATCAGGATAAGACCAATAAGTTTCAATAAAATATTTTTTTAAAGCTCTTCCCAATTTTGGAAGATGAGGAACTTTATCAGTATCTATCATAGAGTTTAATGGAGTTGCAAATCTTAACCATTCTCCTTTTTTTTGTTCTTTATAAAATAATCTAGTTCTCAATGCTAAAACCGGTGGAACAAGAGCATAATTATTTGATAAAATTTTTTTATAGATATATTTAAGTTTTGTTGCTTTTTTAAACCCAAGATTTCTAACTTTAATTTTATATAGATCAAAACTTTGATTATTTATTGATATATTATTTTTTTTGTTATTGAATATGTTAGATATCCAAGGGCTTAAGACATATTTTTTTTGAATCAAGTCTTTTAGTAAATGTTTAACACTTTTATAATTACTTTTTTTAATTTTTTTCCAAACTTTGATATTTTTCATATAATTTTATTGAACTTAAATTAATTATTGGATTATACTCATAATATCATAGAATAAGAATACAAGTCATAAAAAAAGTCAAATAATTGATAAAAACTTAAATGATATTGAATAAAAAAAAAGGAATTTTGTTTTGGATTACGGGTTTATCGGGTGCTGGAAAAACTTCAATATCTAATAAGATTTATAAAAGAATTAAAGATAAATATGGAAAAACTTTTTATGTAAATGGCGATGAAATGAGAAAAATTTTTGATCTCAAGAGTTATGATAATTCTGATAGAAAAAAAGGTGGGATTAAATATTCAAAATTATTTAAAAAAATCACTGATCAAAAAATTAATGTATTATTTGCTGGGATGGCACTTTTTCATGATGTTAGAAAATGGAATAGAAACAATATAGACAATTATGTAGAAATTTATATGAAAACTAGTTTAAAAAAAATCATTAAAAAAAAATATACAAAAATTTACAAAAGAAAAACTAAATTAGTTGGAATAGATTTAAAACCCGAATTTCCAAAAAAACCGGATATAATTATTAATAATTATTTTAACAAAAGTATTGAAAAGTTATCTGATGAATTATTTATTAAAATTAATAAAAAATTAAATTAAAAAATTTTTTTAAAAATAAATTTAATTATAGCATTAAAAAAAATAATAGAGATAAGTAAAAAATTCTGACCATTATTATAACGAATTTTAGATTCTTCTAGTAAATGTTGAAAAAAACTAAATTTACTAGAATGTCCTCCACTTTTCATAATACCAATTATTTTTTTTTTATTTGTAGCTATACCTTTTAAATTTTTTTTGATAATTGCTCGGTAGTAAAAATCATAGTCTGCTGAGCATTTATATTTTGTATTAAATTTTCCAACTTTTTTCAAAGAATCTAATTTAATAAAAAAACCTGTAGAATGTGAAGTTGCAAAATCAAAATTGTAATTTAGTCTAAATTTATTATATCCGGATTTAATTATAGTTTTTGATGTGTAATGTCTTTTGACAGTCCCAAAAATAAAATCTATTTTTTTATTTTTTAAAAACATCTCATGAACATTTTTAAGAGAATTACTAGTTAATAAATCACCAGAATTAACAAATAATAACACAGTTCCTTTTGCAAGATTGATACCTTTGTTCATTGCAAAATAAATACCTTTATCTTTTTCCGATAAGATATAAGAAATTTTATTTTTAAATTTTTTAATTTTTTTAATTGTTTTGTCTGTAGATTTACCATCTATAATAATATACTCAAAATTTTTAAAACTTTGTGATACTATACTTTTGATGGTTTTTTCTATATTAGCATCATCATTTTTAACAACAGTTACAATTGAGAAAAAAGGTTTTTTTAATTTTTTTTTTTTCATATATAATTTATACAATCTTAACAAAAATATATTAAATAAATAAAATATTTCTTAAATTAAATGACAATTACAGTTGGTATCACCGGAAGCACAGGTAGTCTAGGTAGGGAAATAATAAAATCAGGATTAGGTTTTAAATACTCTTTTTTCAAAGGAGATATAAGAAAAAAAAATAGAATATCAAAATGGATAAGTAGTAAAAATTTAGATGCTGTAATTCACTTAGCCGCAATAGTTCCAATTAAAGTAGTAAACAAAAATAGAAAAAAAGCTTATGAAGTTAATTATTTAGCTACTAAAAATTTAGTTGATGAAGTAAAAAAAAATAAAATAAAATGGTTTTTTTTTGCATCAACTTCTCATGTATATTCATCAAAAACTAAAAGAATTAGTGAAAATTCTACGTTAGCTCCAATATCATACTACGGTCAGACTAAATTATTAGCAGAAAAATATATAAAAAAACAATTACAAAAAAGTAATACCATTTATTGTATTGGAAGAATATTTAGTACTACAAATAAAAATCAAAAAAATAATTATTTGGTTCCCGATTTAAAAAAAAAAATAAAAAAATCTAAAAATAAAATTATTTTACATAACTTGAGTCATTACAGAGATTTTATTTCTATGAAAGATATAACAAAAATTATTTTTTATTTATATAAAAGACAATTTAAAGGAGTAATAAATATTGCATCAGGCAAATCAATATATTTAAAAGATATAGCAATATATATTTCAAAATATTATAAAAAAAATGTAGAATTTAAAGATAATAAAAAAAAAACATACTTAATTGCAGATACAAGAAAATTAAAAAAAATATATAAAAAAAAGATTATACAAAACTTAAAAGAATTAATATTTTAAAAAACTAATTTGATAAATAAAAGCTACATATCTATTTTAATCACAAATTATAATAAAGAAAAATTTTTAGATAAATCTTTAAAAAGTGTTTGTAACCAGAATTTTAAGAATTATGAAATAATTATTTTTGATGATTGCTCTACAGATAAATCAATTAAAATTATAAAAAAATATAAAAAAGTTAAATTGATAATTAATAAAGCAAAAAATAAAAAGAAGTCAGGTCCATTGAATCAAATAAATGGAATTATTGAATGTTTTAAGAAATCAAAAGGAAATATAATTTGTTTGTTGGATGCAGATGATTATTTTAAAAAATACAAGCTTATGAAAATAGATCAATTTTTTCGCAAAAATAAAGAATTAAATTGTGTATATGATTTCCCTTCAAATAACACCTCACAATTTATTTTTAAAAAAAAAAATAACAAAAAATCAATTTGGCCAACAATTTTTCCTACCAGCTGCATTTCTATAAGAAAAAAATTTCTCAAAATTTTCTTAAAAAATGTTAACAAAAATCAATTTCCCAATTTAGAAATTGATGCGAGATTAGCTATTTTTTCCAAATTTTATATGAATGAATATAATATCTTAAATAAAAAACTGACACATTATAACTATGATGAAAATGGAATTACTGCAAAAATAAAAAAATATTCGAACATATGGTGGATAAGAAGGTCGGAAGCATTTTCTTACTTAAGAGTGATTATGAATAAAAAAAAAAGATTATTTATTTACAGTTTTGATTTTTATTTTACGAATTTTTTAGCATTTTTAATTAAAAAGATACTATAAATATGATTTTTGTTTATTACCCTTTAATTTTAATATCAATACTTGGTTATGGTTTTTTTGTTAGTAAAAAAATTATTAATCTCAATAATCATAATTTAGGGTATCAAGGAATTATTGGTATATTTTCTTTAATTTTAATTTCTTACGTTAGCACTCAGTTCTTAGCACATACAGAAATATTTAATTTGTTAATTTTAATAACTGGATTAGTTTTATTTTTTAGCAATATAAAAAAATTTGATTTAGATAAGAAAGATTTTAAATTACTTTTTTTAATATTTTTATTATCTATTATTTTTATATTAGTAGGAAAAAATCATGACGATTTTCATTATTATCATTTTCCGTACATTTTAACTCTAACAGAATATCCTCATCCTTTAGGTTTAGGAAATTTAAATCATGGTTTTAAAACACATTCTTCAATATTTTTATTATCATCATTATTTTATCTTCCAGGTGCAAAATACTCTTTATTTCATTTAACACCTGCCTATATTTTGATTTTTTCTAATTATATAATCTTAGAATTAATTTTAAAAAAAGATATTCAAAAAAAATATAATTTTATTACTTTTTTTGGTCTTTCTTCTTTTGTATTTATCAATATTTTTTTTTACAGACTAGGAGAGCATGGGACTGATAGATCAGCTATGATCTTAATTATTGTCCTTGTTTTAAATTTAATCTATTTTCTTAATATAAATAATAACAGAATTGATAATAGTTTATTAAAAATTATTTGTATAATTTTTGTCATAATTGCATCTTTAAAAGCATTTTATTTAATTTATATAACAATTTTAATCCCATTAATTTTTCATGTTTATAAAAAAAATAATTCAATAAAAATATTTTTTGATAAAAATTTATTATTATGTGCATTATTATTAGGTTTTGTATTATTTACTAATTTATTAAATACGGGATGCTTTTTATTTCCTGAAAAGAAAACTTGTTTTTTTGATTTACCATGGTCTTTGTCTGAAGAAACAGTTGAACATTTAAGTCTTCATTATGAAAACTGGGCAAAAGCAGGCTCAGGGGCAGGTTATAGTTTGGCTCAAAGTGAAAAACTAAATTATATTTCAAATTTAAATTGGTTAAACAATTGGGTTGATAAATATTTTTTTAATAAAGTATCAGATTTAATTTATTCATTGGTTTTTATTTCAGTAATCTTTGTTTTATTATTTAAAGGAGGTAAATCGATTAAAAAATTAAATAGAAATTATAAAAGTTTATCTTTTATATTACTTTTAATATTTTTAATTTGGTTTTTATTTCATCCGTCATTGAGATATGGAGGTTATCATTTATTCTTTTTCATTTTTTTTATTCCTTTAAGTATTTTTTTAGAAAAATTTAGTAAAGATATACCTAATTTTAGTAGGAAAATAATAGTTGTAATTTTGATTACAGTTTTGATTTTTTTAGGTAGAAATATTAGTAGATTAATTAAAGAAAATAAAATTTATTCTTATCAACCATTTAAAAATGTTAATTATCCTTTAAATGAAGATTCTTTTAGATATCAATTAGAGATGCAAAATATAATAAAAGAAAATAAGGCAAAAGAAATTTATAAAAATAGGTATATATTTTTAAATTAGATTAAAGATGAATTTTTTATTTAAAATAGTTGATTTTTTTTATCAAAAAAAAAAGTATTCATTTTTAAAAAAAAAAATTTTTAACAAAATTAGCATTTTTATTGATGTGGGTGCACATCATGGAGATACAATAAATGAGTTTTTAAAAATTTTTTCAATTGAAAAAATATACGCATTTGAACCAAGTAAAAAAAATTTTATAAAATTAAAAGAAAAAGTTTCAAAAATAGAGGTAAAAAATAATGTAAAAATAAAGATCTTTCCGTTTGGCATTGGTAAGAAAGAGGAAATTTTACAACTGAATGAGATAACGGACGGAGTATCAAACACATTTAATGATTTAAATATAGACTCTATTTATTTAAAAAAAAAAAAATTTATTACTACTTTTTTTGGAATTAAAAAATTTGTTAAAGATAAAGTTCCTACTAAAATTATTTGTTTAAAAGATTTTATTATGCAAGAAAAAATTAATAAAATTGATTTTATTAAAATAGATACTGAGGGTTTTGAGTTTAATATCCTTTTAGGACTTGGGGAAGATATAAAAAAAGTTAAGTTTATATTATTTGAACATCACTATGATAATATGATAATTAAAGATTATAAATATAAAGATATACACAAACTTTTATTGGATCATGGGTTTCAAAAAATTTTTAAAACTAAAATGCCGTTTAGAAAAAGCTTTGATTATATTTACGAAAATAAGAACTTATTTTAAATTTAAACAGATCGATTTATGAAAACCATTTTATACTGGTCACCGTGCCTAGTTAAAGTTGGCACAGTTAAATCTACAGTCAATTCAGCTATTGCATTATCAAAATATGCAAACGATGATTATAAGGTTAAAATTATTAATACTTGTGGTGAATGGGATGAGCATTCAGAGACTTTTAAAAAAAATGATATCGACTTAATTGAATTTAAGTATAAGTTTTTTTCTTATTTGCCCAAAAACGGTTTTTTAAAAAGTAGAATTTCATATTTGATTATATTTATATTTTCAATTTTCCCACTCCTAAATATATTAAGAAAAGAAAAACCAGAATTTTTTATAATGCATTTACTCACATCATTACCAATAATTTTAAACAATATGTTTAATTTTGAGACAAAATTTATACTCAGAATTTCTGGATTTCCAAAATTAACTGTTTTTAGAAAATTTTTATGGAATATTTCATCTAAAAATATTTTTAAAATAACATGCCCAACAAAAGATTTACTGAATCAATTGAGAGATCAAAATATATTTGATTTGGAGAAGACGTTTTATTTACAAGATGCAATTATAAATATCGAAGATTATGTGACAAAAATTAATAAAAAAGAAAAACCTTTTTTAAATAAAGTTGAAAGTTATAAAGATCACTTTTTAGCAGTTGGTAGACTTACAAAACAAAAAAATTATGAATATTTAATTTCAGAGTTTAATAGCTATATAAAAGAAAATGAAAAAGAAAAATTGTTAATAATTGGTGATGGCGAAGAAAAAGATAAGTTAAATCAATTAATACAAAAAAATAATCTTTCAAATAATATTTTTATTTTGAGTAAAATAACTAACGTTTATCCTTTTATGAAAAACGCTAAAGCACTTATACTATCTTCTCTTTGGGAAGAAGTTGGCTTTGTAATAGTAGAAGCTGCATTTTGTAATTTATTTGTTATATCAACAGACTGTCCCAATGGACCAAAAGAATTTTTAGAAAATGGAAATGCTGGATATTTATTTCATAGCAATAAAAAAAACGAGCTTAAAAATCAGATAAAGAAATTTGTTAAAGAAGAAAAAAATTTAAAAAAATTTAAGATAAAAGCAAAGAAAAATTCATCAAATTATACATTATTTAGACATCATTTGAGTTTAAAAAAAATATTATCAAATGAGAAATAAACACAAAAAATTGTTATTCAACAATATCTATGTCACTAATTAGTATAATAATGCCTTATTATGAAAAAGAGCCTTATGTTGAGGAATCAATAAAGTCTATATTAAATCAATCTTATACAAATTTTGAAATTATTTTAATTAATGATGATATCAAAAAAAAAGAATTTGTTGATGCTCTTTCAAATTTAGATCAAAGAATCAGAGTAATTCATAATGAAAAAAATTTAGGAGCGGGCTTATCAAGAAATATGGGAATAAAATCAGCAAAGGGGGAATATATCGCTTTTTGCGACAGTGATGATTTTTGGAAAAAAAAAAAACTCGAAATTCAAATAAACTTTATGAAACAGTTTAATCTTAATTTTAGTTTTACTAGTTATGATATAATTGATGAAAACAATAATTTTCTAAGCAACAGAAAAGCTGCAAATAATGTTAATTTTAACAAACTAAGAAATTCTTGTGATATTGGTTTATCAACAGTAATTATAAAAAAAAGTATTTTTGATAATGATAAATATAAATTTGCTAATCTAAAAACTAAAGAAGATTATGTTCTTTGGTTAAAATTAGCTTTTGATAATATTGAAATGAAAGGTATAGACGAAAACTTAACTAGTTGGAGAAAAAATAAACAATCATTGTCATCATCTACTATTCAAAAACTTTTAGATGGATACAGAGTTTATCGAATTTATTTAGGATATGGCGTAATAAAATCTTTATTTTGTTTATTAGTTCTTTCAATTAACTTTATTTTAAAAGATTAATATGATTTTTTTTTACTTATTGGCATTAACTGTATGTATTTTAATTATAAATAAATTTTTACTAAAAAAAAAAATATTAACAAGTGAAACAGGAGATATTCATCAGAAATTTGCATCAAAATCTATGGTGCCCTTAACAGGAGGTTTATTTATTTTTTTAGGATATTTTTATTTTTTTAATGAAAAAATTTTTTCATTTATACTTTTTTCTTTTACTATTTTAATTTTAGGGGTTTTTTCTGATATTAAATTTATTAAATCAGCAAATAAAAGACTCATTCTGCAAATTCTTTTAATTTTGTCTTATACAATATTTAATGATGTTCAAATAAATGATACTAGAGTAACTTTTTTAGATAATATTTTGCAAAATAATTATATAAATTATTTCTTTGTTACTTTTTGTGTTCTAATCGTAATTAATGGGTCAAATTTTATAGATGGTATGAATACATTATGTGCTGGATATTATTTATTAGTAAGTACAATAATTCTTTACTTACAATTAAATGAATTGATATTTATTAAAGATATATCAATGACATATGTTTTTATTTTAATATTTTTTGTTTTTTTATTAAATTTAACAAATCAACTGTATTTAGGAGATTCTGGTTCTTATTTACTAGGTTTTAGTTTTTCAATTTTTTTAGTAACCATTTATAAATTTAATCAATATATTTCCCCTTTTTTTATAATTTTATTACTATGGTACCCGAGTTATGAAAATTTATTTTCAATTATAAGAAAAAATATAATTAAAAGATCACCTATGTATCCTGATGCTAAACATATGCATCAATTGATATTTTTTTATATTCACAAAAAATATGATCTAAGTATTTTTTTAGCAAATTCATTAACTTCACAAATGATCAATCTTTATAATCTAATTATTTTTATTATAGGAATGAATTTTATTTCTAATTCGAAAATTCAAATATTCTTAATTCTATTGAGTGTAAGTATGTATTCTTTAGCATATATTAAACTTTTTAAATTTAAATATCAAAAAAGTGTTTAATTAAAGTAAAGTTATGTTATCAGTAAAAAGATTTTAATTTGATGAAAAAAAAAGTAGCATTAATATTTGGAGTTACAGGTCAGGATGGATCTTACTTGGCATCTTTTTTGATTAAAAAAGGATATTTGGTCCATGGAGTAAAAAGAAGGTCTTCATCACTCAATACAAGTAGAGTGGATCACATTTACCAGGATCCCTTCACAAAAAATAGAAATTTTTTTTTACATTATGGTGATGTTACAGATGCTATTTCAGTTTCTAGTCTTATTAAAAAGATTAAACCAAGTGAAATTTATAATCTTGCAGCTCAATCACACGTATCGGTATCTTTTGAAGTTCCAGAATATACAGCAAATGCGGATGCGATAGGAGCACTAAGAATACTTGAAGCTATAAAATTTCATGGATTTGAAAAAATTACAAAATTTTACCAAGCAGGAACATCAGAAATGTATGGCAAAGTAAAAGAAACTCCACAGTCAGAAAAAACGCCTTTTTATCCAAGAAGTCCTTACGGTGTTGCTAAAGTTTATGCACACTGGATAACTGTTAATTATAGAGAGGCTTATAGTATTTTTGCATGTAATGGAATTTTATTTAACCATGAAAGTCCAGTAAGAGGGGAAACATTTGTAACTAGAAAGGTAGTTATTGGTCTTTGTAAAATTAAGTTAAAAAAACAAAAAACATTATATTTAGGAAATCTTAATGCAAAAAGAGATTGGGGACATGCGAGAGATTATGTTGAGGCTATGTGGAAGATGATGCAAAAAAAAACACCCTCAGATTATGTAATCTCAACAGGAAAACAATATACTGTTAAACAATTTGTAAACTTAGTTTTAAAAGAATTAAAAATTAATTTTAGATGGAAAGGAAAAGGAATTAACGAAAAATGTTTTGATGACAAAGGTAACTGTATTGTTGCATGTGATAAAGAATATTTTAGACCATTAGAGGTTGACACGTTGCTGGGAGACTCAAGAAAAGCAAAAAAAGATTTAAAATGGAAACCAAAAACATCAATTAAAAAACTTGTAAGTGAAATGGTTAATTTTGATTTGAAAAAATTAATGAATGATTAATCATAAAGATAAGATTTTTGTAGCAGGACACAAAGGTTTAGTAGGAAGCGCTATAGTAAGAAAGCTAAAATCAAAAGGTTTTAAGAATATTTTGATCTCAGAAAAATCTAAATTAGATCTTACAAATCAAAATAGTGTATTTAGTTTTTTAAAAAAAAATAAACCCAAATTTATATTTATTGCAGCTGCAAAAGTAGGTGGAATTTATTCTAATAATAAATATCGAGCTGAATTTATTCAAAGTAATTTATCAATCCAAACAAATATTATTCATTCTGCATATTTGTGTGGAATAAAAGATCTAATTTTTCTTGGATCAAGTTGCGTTTACCCAAGAATGTGTAAACAGCCTATTAAAGAAAAGTATTTATTGAATGGTGAGCTGGAAAAAACAAATGAAGCTTATGCTATTGCAAAAATTGCAGGTATTAAAATGTGTGAAAGCTATAATCATCAATACAATACAAATTATAAATCTTTAATGCCCACAAATACATTTGGACCTAATGATAATTATGATCAATTAAACTCCCATTTTTTTCCTTCTTTGATACGAAAAATTCATGAAGTAAAAAATAAAAATAAAAAAGAATTAGTTCTTTGGGGTGATGGCTCACCTAAGAGAGAGGTAATTTATGTAGATGATATTGCAGATGCATGCGTGTATTTTATGAATAAGAAGTTTAAAGGTAGCATGATAAATATAGGTACTGGAAAAGACTATTCAATAAAAGAATATGCAAAAATAATCTTAAAGTTAATTATACCAAATGAAAAAATTAAAATTAAATACGATAAATCTAAACCGAATGGAACTCCTAGAAAAGTGATGGATGTTTCTTTAGCTAAAAAATATGGGTGGAAATCAAAAATTGATTTGAAGAAAGCTATAAGACTTACATATAATGATTATTTATTAAAAAAACGTTGACCATTACGTTTTTCTTTTGCTTTACAATCTCATTTTTCTTGAGTATAAAATCTCGCCGGTGATTATTGCGAAGGGGTAATACCCGATCCCATTCCGAACTCGGAAGTCAAGCCCTTCAGCGCCAATGGTACTTTGTCTTAAGGCATGGAAGAGTAGGTCATTGCCGGCTAAAAACTTACTTATGAAAATAAAAAGCTCACTAAAATCTTTAAAAAAAAGAGATCTTAATTCTAAATTAGTTAGAAGAAGAGGTCGAGTTTATATTATAAATAAAACCAATCCAAAATTTAAAGCAAGACAAAAGTAATTTTTATGGAACTTTTAGAAACCATAAAGATTTTTTTAACAAAATTGACAAATTTGTGTTGTGAGGAACTGTCGCGGCAATAGCAGTTTTAGTTCTAATGACATTATTCTTATTATAAAGTTATCTTATGAAAATTGGTTCAGTGTCAGAAGAAAAAAAAATTGAAAAAAGAATAGCAATTACACCTGAAATTGCCAAAAAATATATAGATCTTGGTTTTGATGTATTTTTATCAAAAAATTATGGTGAACACCTAGGCTTTGAAGATAAAAAATATGAAGAATTGGGTGTAAAAATATCAACAGATGAAGAAGAAATTATAAATAGTTCAGATATAATTGTTCAACTAGGATTATTATCTGATAATAAAATTTCATTTTTAAAAAAAAATCAGTCACTTATTGGCATTTTAAATCCATATGAAAATAAAGAAAAAATAAATAATCTAAAAAAAAATGATATTAATATTTTTTCTTTAGAGTTATTGCCAAGAATAACAAGAGCACAATCAATGGATATACTTTCTTCACAAGCTAATTTGGCAGGTTATAAAGCAGTTGTAGACTCGTTTGCAAATTTTGAAAAAGCAATACCAATGATGATGACCGCAGCAGGAACAGTTCCTGCAGCTAAAGTTTTAGTAATTGGCGCTGGTGTTGCTGGTTTACAAGCAATAGCAACTGCTAAAAGGATGGGGGCAATAGTTTTTGCCACTGATGTGAGAATGGCATCTAAAGAACAAGTTGAAAGTTTAGGTGGAAAATTTTTAACAGTAGAGGGTGCAGAAAATCTTGAAACCGAGGGAGGATATGCAAAAGAAGCTTCTGAGGATTTTAAAAAAAAACAAGAGGAACTATTAGCTGAAACTCTAAAAAAAATAGATATTGTTATTTGCACTGCTTTAATCCCTGGTAAAAAAGCACCAGTAATAATTAAAGAAAGTATGATCGAAGAAATGCAAAATGGATCAGTTATTTATGATTTAGCGGCAGTTCAAGGTGGAAATACAGCTTTTTCTGAGGTAGATAAAATAGTTGATAAAAATGGAGTAAGAATAATAGGTGAAACAAATATTCTTAATAAATTGCCAACATCTGCTTCAAATTTATATGCTAAAAATGTATTTAATTTTGTTTCAAATTTGTATGATAAAGAGAACAAAAAAATTAATATTAATTTAGAAGACGAAATTATCGAAAAAACATTGATTAAATAAAATTATGGAAATAGATCCTTTTATATTTAGATTTAGTATTTTTATCCTCTCTATTTTTATTGGATATTACGTAGTATGGAGTGTTACTCCATCTTTGCACACTCCTTTAATGTCTGTAACGAATGCTATTTCTTCAGTGATTATAGTCGGAGCGATTATCGCTGGATTAGCTGGAAATTCTGAAAGTATTTTTAACAATTCAAGTATTTTTGGTTTTTTTGCAATTTTTTTAGCAGCAATAAATATTTTTGGAGGATTTTTAGTTACCCAAAGAATGCTTGCGATGTACAAAAAAAAAAAGAAAGATAAAAAATGATATCGGCTAATCTATCAGCAATATTTTATTTAATATCAGGTGTATTATTTATATTAGCATTAAGAGGACTATCTTCACCAGAAACATCAAGGCAAGGAAATTTATTTGGAATCATAGGAATGGTAATTGCTATAACAGTTACATTTTTGTCTTTAGGAAATTTTTCAAGTGGTTTTGTTTTTGTTTTAATTTTTCTTCTAGCAGGTGGTTTAATCGGAGCTTTTATTGCATACAAAATACCTATGACGGCAATGCCAGAACTCGTGGCTGGCTTTCACAGTCTTGTTGGTCTTGCAGCAGTCTTCGTTGCTATATCAGCTTTTTTAAATCCTGAGGCTTTTAATCTCGGATCTCCAGGAAATATTAAACTTTTAAGTTTAATTGAAATGTCTATTGGTGCAGCTGTTGGAGCAATAACATTTTCGGGTTCAGTTATTGCTTTTTTAAAACTTCAAGGAATAATGTCAGGCTCACCTATAACATTTAAGGGCCAACATCCACTTAATGCTTTAATACTAATTTCTATAGTTGTTATAACTTATTTCTTGTGTTCTACACAATCTTCAAATCTATTTTGGATTTTATTAATTATTTCTTTTTTAATTGGTTTTTTATTAATTATTCCTATTGGAGGCGCAGACATGCCAGTGGTGATTTCTATGTTAAATTCTTACTCTGGTTGGGCAGCAGCAGGAATTGGATTTACACTAGAAAATAGTGCTTTAATTATTACGGGAGCACTCGTGGGCTCTTCTGGAGCTATACTTTCTTACATAATGTGTAAAGGAATGAACCGGTCTTTCTTTAATGTAATTTTAGGTGGATTTGGAGCTACTGAACAGTCTGCTTCATCAAAAAACAATGAACAGAGACCTGTTAAAAGTGGTAACGCCGATGATGCTGCTTTTTTAATGAAGAACGCATCCTCAGTGATAATTGTTCCTGGTTATGGAATGGCTGTAGCTCAAGCGCAACATGCCCTTAGAGAAATGGTTGATACATTAAAAAAAAATGGAATAAAAGTTTCTTATGCTATCCATCCGGTAGCTGGAAGGATGCCAGGACACATGAATGTATTATTAGCAGAAGCGAATGTTCCCTACGATGAAGTTTTTGAACTAGAGGAAATAAATAATGATTTTGCTAATGCTGATGTTGCGTTTGTCATAGGGGCTAACGATGTGACAAATCCAGTTGCAAAAACAGACCCTCAAAGTCCAATTTATGGGATGCCAATTTTAGATGTTGAAAAATGTAAATCAGTATTATTTGTAAAAAGAAGTCTATCACCCGGTTATGCAGGTATAGATAATGATCTATTTTATAAAGAAAATACTTTAATGTTATTTGCAGATGCAAAAAAAATGACAGAAGAAATAACTAAAAACCTATAAAAATTAAAATATTTCCTAATTGTAAAAAAGAATAGTTTTAAAAAACTCTTATTTAATCTATCAGTTATTAATAAATTTAAAATGAATATAAAATTTTATATATTATATGGATTTATTAGTTTTTTCCCTTTATGGATATTTAGGGCAAATTTATCAATTTTAGATAATATAATTTTATTATTTTTGCTCTTATTTTTACCAATAGTAATTCATATACAATTATTCAAACTTTTTTTTAAAAGAAACTCAAAAATTATTTTTTTTTGGTTGGCTTTAATAACCTTTAATTCACTTGATCAAAATCTTGGTTTATGGAGCCCATTAAAAAATGGATTTTTATTTATAAATTTTAATTCTCCATATTTAAATACATTATTTATTTCGATTTTATTAATAATTATTTTAAATTTAGTATTTTTCTATAAAAAGACTGAAGCATTAAAAATAACTTTTTCTTTTATTTTAGTTATTTTTATATTTAATGTATTTGATACCCCTAGGTATTATTCAAACTTTCCAAAAGTAAATTTAATAGAAAATAAACAAGAAGTTAAAAATGACTTTAATAAAAAAATAGTGATGATTTTTGATGAAATGTCAGGTTTTAACAGTATTGATACAGAAGTTATTAACGGAGAAACTACTGATAAAAAAATTAAAGAATTTTTTCAAAATAATAATTTTGATATTTATGAAAATGCTTATGCTTTATTTAGAGATACAGATCAGTCTTTGGGTTCGACATTAAATTTTATAAGAACTAAAGAAGAGTATTTCAATATTGATAGAAAAGTTGAAGTACATTTTTTAAAAAGATCGAAAAATTACTTTATTACCAATGATCTAGAAAAAAATAAATTTTTTGATCTAAGTGATCATAGTAATATTATAGTTAATCAATCTATGTATATTAATTATTGCAATCACCCAAAAGTTATAGTTTGCAATCAATTTAATCCATTTGATAACGATCTTACTTTTTTAAAGGGATTTAAAGATACCAAATTTACACAATATGTATCAGCCTACAGAAATAATGGAGCAATTTTTAGTTATTATATTTGGAGAGTTTTTTCACAATTTAGATTAGTTGACACTCTGTTGGATCCGGACGGAGAAAAAGCCTCTATAAAATATATATTTAATCAGATTTTTGAAAATGTAAGAGATAACAAAGAAACTAGTTTATTTTTTTCTCATATTATGGTTCCTCATATTCCTTTTGCGTTTAATTCTAAATGTGAATACGATGGCGATAGGTCTATTAATTATAACAGAATTTCATTGGATAAAAAAAGAATTCAACACAATCTAGAAAAACTATGTTTAACAAAATATTTAGGTGAATTTTTTGATAAATTGAAAAAAATTAATGAATTTGAAAATTTGGAAATAATTATTTTTTCTGATCATGACTCTAGAATAGTAGATGATGATAATATTAAAAATAGCGTAATGTTTTTACATAAAAAGAAAAATTCTAAAACTTCAACAATAAATTCCGATAATTTATCAATTAACAATATAATATATAGTTTAAATTTGAATTGATTTACAAAATTTGTAAATACTTAACTAAAAAATATTAATTTGGTTGCGGGGGACGGATTTGAACCGCCGACCTTCAGGTTATGA
>CEUZ01055914.1_pt1 | contig 19593 bp, 16 predicted proteins | sample 361511 | NCBI WGS metagenome assembly CEUZ01 (sample SAMEA2622822, study PRJEB7988) | marine metagenome | biome: marine biome (ENVO:00000447); feature: surface water layer (ENVO:00002042); material: "saline water (ENVO:00002010), including plankton (ENVO:xxxxxxxx)" | depth 5 m
TAAGTATTGAGGTTCCGGTGGTAGGGGGTGATCTTCACCAGGAACTTTTGGTCGTAAAAATAATAGATCAAATATTGCATGATCTACTCCATCTGGTCTAAATCTATATACCATCGGTAATTGAAGCCCTGGAAAAAAGAAAGCATTAGGAAAAACAAAATATTCTATTGAATCAATAGTTTCTGTAACGCTTAAGTGAGAAAAGTCAGATTTATATTTTTCACTCATTTCTTCTTGAACAATTCTTGCATAAACTTCTCTTGCAGTGCTTCCTTCGGGAACTTTTATTTCACCCGAATCATCATCGAGTCTTCTACCAAGAAGAATATCTAATATTCCTTGTTGGTCAGGTCGGTTATCAGTCACATGAGGGCTTGTATAGCCTATAGTATGAACAAAACGGGTGATATGATCACCAAAAATGTCATAATCTGCATTAGCATCACCTGCAGTCATAACGCCTTCAGAATGGGTTTCTAAAACATGATAAGCTTCTAGAAATGCTTCTGCAGAAGCCTTCCAGTTAGCTGGAAGCCTTTTAACTACATGTGTTTCTATATATCTATCTTCAAGATTCCAATTCTTAAAATGTTCAGGTAACACACCAAGATAATCATTTAAAGGTTTTGCATTTTGGTCAAAATTTACGAAAACAAAACCACCCCAAATATCACATTTTAGCTCTGGCAAACTATATTCCTCTTTATTAACATGAGGAAAATCCCAATCGCACGGAAGAAATTCTAGTTTTCCAGAGAGTGACCATGTCCAGCCATGAAATGGGCATCTAAGTTCTTTGCATATTCCTGAAGTTCCTGAAGGTTTTAATTGCGTTCCCCTATGTAAACATGAATTATAATATGCCTTTATCTCATCTTTCTCAGATCTAACAATTATTGCTGAAAGATCACCTACATCATAAACATAATAGTCTCCAATTTCTGGAATATGATCAACATGGCAAGCCCACTGCCATACTCTTGACCACATATGGTCATTTTCTTTTTTTGCGAATTCTTCAGAGATATATCTTTCAAATGGTATGTCTGCATCGCTTATAAATTCATAAGACTCTTCCAAAATAGGTGCTGGAGCCCCTGTGCAATCTCTACTTACCAATTCTTTGGTAGATGGATGATCAGGACATCTTGCTTCACCTGGTTTTAGATTTTTAAGTTCGCTCATGGCTTAAAACCCCCAAATTTATAATGACGATATAACAATAATCTCATATACGAAATACTAAATTTATAAAAATATCAATTTCTTAATAAATTATTGACTTTTAGGGGTATTTTTAAAAAATATAATAATATTCTTCAAATTTTGATGTTTATATGTAGACTAGGTCCTATGTTTAGTGGGGAGGTTTTTATGAAAAAACTAACTATATTTTTTGTTGCTTGTATTTTAGCTATTACAGGCAGTGTTATGGCTGATGAGGGTGAGAACCTACAAAGTTCAGCTAGCAATTCTTCAAGTTCTGCAACTAGTCAATCCAATGCTGGTTTGGAAGAGATAGTAGTTACTGCTCGTAAGAGGGAAGAAAGTCTTTTAGATATTCCTGAATCAGTAGTAGCAATATCAGGATTAAGTATTGATCGTCAAAATATTAAAGGCCTTGATAAAATTGGGTTAGCCATTCCAAACCTTAATCTCGCTATGCGTACAGATGGATATCCAAATGCTTCCATTAGGGGTATTGGTGCTTTTGGTTTAACACAAGGTGTAGGTTTTTATATTGATGATGTTCAATTATTTAGTGATGCTTCATCAAGATTTGGAGACTTAGAAAGAATAGAGGTTATAAAGGGTCCACAAGGAACCTTATATGGAGGTAGTAATATTGGTGGAGCCATTAAGTATGTTAGTAAACGTCCAGATTCAAACGAAACCTCTGGAAGATTAAAACTTCTTGGTGGTGAGCAAGGCGTAATAGATGTTGAAGCTTCTGTTAATATGCCCATTGGTGATAATGGTTGGGCAATTAGAGTATTTGGGTTTACTAGAGAAGATGATGGATTTATGTATAATCCTAATTCTGATAATGTTGACAATCAAGACCCTGATGTAGGCGCTTATGACGAAAGTGGAGGGCGTTTATCAATTGCTGGTCAACTTTCGGATAATCTATCACTCTACGCTTCACTTCGCTACAATGAGTATAACGGCCCAGTAAATAATTGGGCGAGGGAATTAGGTAGTGCACCTAATTTCACTTATCCAAAGACTTTAGATGCGGGTTTAAACCCAACTCATGAAAGAGAAACTTTTGGAGCACATTTAGAGTTAGTTTTTGAAAGAGAAGGTTATGATGTTACTTCTGTAACCTCCTATACAGATACTGAAAGCACTCGGATTACAGATGTTGATTTAACTCAATTCTGGTTTATGAACACATATAGACCCGAAGAATTTGAAATTATAACTCAGGAGATACGATTTACATCAACAACAGAAAGTAATTTTCAATGGATAGCAGGTGTTTATGCTTCAAAATATACAAATAATATGGATTCATATTTACACTTCGGTCCGGGGATTATTCTACCTGATAGTGATTTTATTCTACCATTTGAATTACGTGACGAAGAAAATACCCATTTAGCAGCTTTTGCTAATATTTCGTATGAAGAAGGTGATTGGAAGTTAGATTTAGGTTTAAGAATAGATAGTTGGGAAGAGGATGAAGATAACCTCGATATAGAAACAAATGGAGCACTTCATGCTGGTGTAATTAATGATACTGAAGTTTTACCTCGTATTTCTGTGACAAGAAATCTGGAGAATGACTCCATGGCTTATTTAACAATATCCAAGGGCTTTGAGCCAGGAGGATTAAATGGATCTACTCCAATTTTAGGTCCTGATGGTTCACCAACTCTTTTAGAATTTCAACCTGAAGAAGCCCTTCAATATGAAATTGGCTGGAAAGGGAGTTTTGCAGAAGGTAGAGGTACAGCATCTGTAGCCGCCTTCTTTATTGATTATAAGAAAAGAGCTTATCAAGTCTTAACCCCTAATCCAAATGGACCAGGTTTGATAGAGGGCATAACGAATGTAGGTAACTCTGAACAACATGGTGTTGAGTTTGAATTAGCTTATCAATTTAACGAAAGCCATTCGATAAGTCTTGCTGGAGGTATGATTGATGCTGAGTGGGATAATAATACAGTAGCCAATGATACTGATTTAAGCGGTCTGACGCCAGCGAATGTAATCGAGAATAGTTTTTCAATTAACTATAGTTACGATAAACTTCTTGCTAATGATATGAATCTCATTGCAGATATTCAATTAAGTCATCAAGGAGAAGGTAAGAGTATGCCACCTTGGGATTCTATAAATAATCCAGATTACACCGTAATAAACATTCAGGCAGGAATAATAAGGGGTCCTTGGGAGTTTATGTTGAATTTGGATAATGCTACTGATGAAGAGTATTATACAGATTTAGAAAATTTCCCTAATTTTGGATTTGGCAGCCCTGATATCGAAACGCATCCTACAATTGTTATTGGTACTTATGGTCATCCAAGAATATTATCTGCTAGTTTGACATATAATTTTTAATAGCAAAAAATATTAAATAAAAAAGGCTCTTTAAAAGAGCCTTTTTTTATGAGCTATCCGGGTGTTTGACTTCATAAATAAAGTGATCGTCTTTTCTTTTTACATATCCTGCAGATGGTGTAGCGAAATGTGTGCCAAAAACCAAAATATTTTCATCTGCATATTCTTCAAGTTTTTTTCTTCTCGTTTTTTTAGCAAGTTCTTTATCCCAATCAGCACTTGATTCCCAATCCAATCTCTCCATTTGACAGGGATGATGTAAAAAATCACCAGTTATTGCTGCCTTTATACCTTGTGCCTCAATACAAACGCTTACATGACCAGGGGTATGGCCAATTGTAGGTTCAAGGTGAATTCCTTCGCAAATTTTTTCATCCATATCTACGAACTTGACTAACCCGGAGTCAATGATTGGTATTATTGAGTCATTTATAAATTCTGCATACCTATGATCGTTTAATTGTTTTTCTGTATGTTCCCATTCTTTCTTGCCGAAGAGATAATCAGCTTTTTTAAAAGTTGGTTCCCATTTATCATCTACAAGTACTGTATTCCACCCAACATGATCGGTGTGCATATGCGTACATAAAACAGTATCTATCTTATCAACAGAGTACCCTGATGTTTCTAAGTCTTCTAAAAATCTTGTTTGTAACATATTCCATTGGGGAATATGTCTTTCCTTATCATTTCCAAGACATGTATCAACAATTATGCATTTTTCATTTGTTTCAATTATCAGGGCATGAATGCTTACAATTGTATTTCCTTCACTATCAGAAAAGTAAGGTTGCAGCCATGGCATTTTCAGGATTTCTTCAGGTACCGCATCAGGAACAACAAACATTGGCCCAGCTCTTTCACCTTCAATAATTCTTGTTATTTTTATATCGCCAATATTCCAACTACTGATTTTATTATTCATTATTATCCTGGATAATCAATTTGGTTGGCTTCATAAAATTTTGCATCAGTTTCTGGTGGATCACTTGCAAGTGCTCCAATGAAAGTTGCCACATGATCTGTTTTTAAATGATCCTTAAGTGATTGCAAATCTTCCCATAATTCAGTTATCCTTATATTAGCTTTGTTATGAAGCTCAACACTAAAGGCATAATCCACGCAGCCATTCTCTTCTCTGGTTTTGATCTCTAATTGTTGTACAGCTTCTTTTACTGTTTCAAAATTATTATCGTTTGTTTTCATTATTGCATTTACTACAATCATTTAGACCTCCTAATTTTTTAATTTTATTATCCCAAAATCATTATTTATTAATACATTTAAAACTTACAACACATTTGTTTATTTTTTTTATTTTGTACTATTACTTTTTTTAGATAATATCTAATCATTAATTGGGGGAAATTAGTGCCACAACGCTTTGATCATATAGATTTTTCTGACCAAATAACGGCGGATCCTAAGCATAATGCTAAGTTATCTAGTGATAGATATACTTGTCCTGATTTTATGCAATTAGAATGGGAAAAGATTTGGACTCAGTGTTGGTTATTTGCAGGTTTGGAATCTGATATTCAAGATGTGGGTGAATTTTTTGTTTATGATATAGGAAGAGAGTCAATAATAGTTACTCGAAATGAGAACAACAAAATTTCTGCATTTTATAATAGTTGCCAACATAGAGGTAACAAGATTTTAACTCAAGAATCTGGTTGGGTTAAACAAGTATCTTGTCCCTACCATGGTTGGACCTATGGTTTAGATGGAGAGCTTAAGAAAGTTCCCGATGCAGAATTATTCGAAGATAATGTTTTATGCGAAGAAAATTCCTTGAAATCTGTTTGTGTAGAGACTTGGGCGGGTATGATTTTTATAAATATGAGTGAGAATCCAGCCTCTCTTAGAATTTTCTTAGGAAAAATCATGGATCAACTTGGTCCATATCATTTTGAGAATATGCAACTAGTAAAACATCAGAGTGTAACATTGGATACGAATTGGAAAACAGTAAGGGATAATTTTTTAGAACAATATCATGTTGATTTCATTCACCCCCAGCATGCTAGTTTCGTTGATTGTTGTGATGCACAAAATTATCTATGGCCTTTCGGTCATACTCACACATGTGTTGAAAGTCCCGTAATGAATCCTCGATATCCCATGCCAGAAGAGCCACCTGAATACATGATTCAATATCTCAAAGGTTTGGAGCTTAATCCAGATGATTATCATGGTAAGGTTCCAGAAATTAGAAAGGTTATTCAAAAACAAAAAAGAGTAATTGGCAAAAAACTTGGTTTTGATTATTCGGAACTTTCCGATGAGCAGGTTTCCGATGTTTTTCAATATGATATTTTTCCAAATTTATTTATGACAATTCATGCTGAGAGGGTTTGGCTTTATGGCCCTAGACCCCACCTTTCGGATCCAAATAAATGCACTTTTACAAAATTTAGCTTAATGCTGCCGGAAGATAAAATTCGAGATGAAAAAAAGGGTTTAGAGCTCCTTCCTGGTTCTTATGATTATGAGTATTCTGAAACAAGAGTAAAGCATGAAGTTTTTACAAGACAAGATGTAATAGAAGGACGAAATTCTATGACTGTTACTATAGACCAAGACATTCATTATCTTAATGATATGCAGGCAGGTATGCATTCCCGTGGTTTTGACAAAGCTATTTTAAGTGATGATGAAGAAAGATTACAGCATTTCCATAACTGGGTTGATAATTGGTTAAGTGACAATTCATCTTGGTCTAAAATAAGTCAATCATAATAAGAGCCTAGCAAATTATGAGTGATACGAAATTACCAAAAAAAACTTTGTTCTTCTATGGTCTTTCAGAGATGCCATTATCGATTGCTTCTCTTCCTTTGTTGGCTTTTATACCAAATTATTATGTATCAGATTTAGGGCTTGATTTTGCTGTTGTCGCATTAGTTATGCTTTTGGCTAGATCATTTGATGCCGTTACTGATCCCTTGATTGGGTATTTAAGTGATAGGACTGATACGCGATGGGGAAGAAGACGGATATGGATGTTTTTATCAATCCCTATTTTAATGATAGCGGCTTATAAAATATTTTTTCCTCAAAATCTTTGGGAATTTGTTCCTTTTAGTCTCGATTTTCTTTCTTTGAATTTAGGAGCAGGGGGTCACTATCTTTTGTTTTGGTTTTTAGTGCTTTGGTTTGGATGGAGTATGCTTTTTATTCCTTATTATTCTTGGGCTGCAGAATTATCTTCAGATTATAACGAAAGATCGACTATTGTTGGCTGGCGCATGTTTATTGGGACATTTGGTAATGCCATATCCAAATTTTTACCGGCTATTGCTTTGTTATTTTTTGCTTATGGGGGAGCCGAGGAGACTATTATAATTATTGGAGCTGTTTTTCTTTTGGTTATTCCAATTTGTATAAGTTTATCAATTTTCAATGTCCCTGAGAGAATGGATTATCAGACCAAGCAGGGGTCTATTAAAGAAGGTCTAAAGGCTATGTGGAAGAACAAAGCCTTTAGGCAGTTAATTTTTGCATACTTTTTTAATTATATAGGGGTAACTCTTTCAACTTTAACAGTTATGTTTTTTATTAGGGGTGTTACAGGAGAAGAAGAGCAAGGTATTCTTTATTTCATTTTTTACTATGTTGCTAATCTTATTGGAATTCCCTTTTGGCTTTGGCTTTCAAAAAAAATAGGAAAACATAATGCCTGGAAGATAGGCTTAGGTGTCTTCACAGTAATGCAGCCATGTTATTTTTTCCTGGGTCAGGGAGATTATTATTGGATGTTTCCAATTACTACAATTGCTGGTTTAGCAGGATCAACATTTCATCTTATACCGCATGCCATGAAGGCAGATGTTATAGATTATGATACTTATCTTACTGGTGAAGATAGAGCAGCACAGTTTTTTGCCGCATGGTCATTTATAACGAAAATGGCTATTGCTATTGCCCCATTTTTTGCCTTCACATATTTAGATTTAATAGGCTTTAACTCTACGCCCGGAGCAATAAATAGTCCGGAGCAAATACTGGGGTTAAAAATATTATTTTGTTTTGCCCTTCCGCTATTTCTAATAATCGCTATTTTGTGTGTTCGTGATTATCCTATTACACAAGCAAAACAAGAAGAGATTCGAAAAGAGATAGAAACTCAAAAAAAACAATTACAAGGAGTATAAAATGAGCGACGCTTTAGAAAGAGTTATTGCAAAATCTGAAATTTATGATCTTTCATGCAAATATATGAGAGGTCTAGATAGATTAGATATAGAATTGTTGAAATCTGTTTTTCATGATGGTGCTTGGTGCGATTATGGTTTTACAAAAAGTGATGCTCCAACATTTGCTCAATTCTGTATGGATGCACTCAAAGAACATCATGCTAATCATCATATGATTGGTAATGTTTTGATAGAATTCAGCGACAATAAAGATGAAGCTTTTGGTGAAGTCTATTTTCAGGCTTATCACAAAGTTGATGAAGACGGTCAAATGAATGATGTTTTTATTTCTGGACGATATCTTGATCGTTATGAAAAAAGAGATGGTATTTGGAAGATGGTATACAGATCTGAAATTGTAGATTGGTCACGAACTGAACCAACCCATGAACCATATTTTGATTCAGCTCCAGATTGTTTTCGAGGTGGTCGTCAAGATGATAGAGTTTATGATACTAAAGATAGATATAATCCAAATTAATTAATTTTTAACTACCCTTACATTTTTTCTTCTCGATTTTGAAGAAGGTTGTAGTGCGAGACTCAACTGATCATCGTTAATTTCATATGGGATGTCATTTACTAAAAGATCTTTATAAAATTTACCATCTTTCATAACTGATACAATGCGATCGTGATCTTGGAGTACTGTTATATCTTCTAATGGGTTACCATCTATAACAACTAAATCAGCAAGTTTTCCTTCTTCCAGGGTTCCTAAGGAACCATCTGGGTGCATAGCTAACCCACCTAATCTTGTAGCTGAATGAATAGCTTCTGCATTAGTAAATCCAAAATGAGTTACATAATATTCTAGATCCTTTGCATATGTTCCATGAGGTGTGATGTTGAGACCATAATCACCTCCAACAAGAATACGAATACCAGCAGCCTGCATTTTTTTATAAGAAATAATCGTTTCTTCAAGTTCTTTCTTATAAGCTATCACTTCCCTGCTGTTTTCATCAAAACCCATATCTTTATAATTTTCTAGGAAGGTAATTTCCCAAGCTATTGCAGGACCAACAAATACTTTATCTTTATTCTTAACAAGAAGATCAAGTGCCTCATCATCGATATAATTTGCGTGACCAATGAAGTCTATACCAGCTTTGACAGCCTGTTTAACAGCTTCGGACGATCTTGCGTGACAAGCAACTCTCATTTTTTTTCTATGTGCCTCATCAACAATTACTTCTACCTCTTCATCTGTGAAGCCTAAATCACCGGGCCTTCCTTGAAGTGATATAATTTCTCCATCTATCATAACCTTCACTATTTCTGCCCCATTTTTCCATAACTGTCTTACCGCTGCTCTTAATTCCCATGGTCCATTCCTTATCATGCCCAAACCTTCTGGAACGATTTGTACATTGTCTGGATAAAAATCAGAATTTCCTCCTGTAGCAGAAATATCTTTACTTCCAGCTAGAAGACGAGGTCCTGGAATTTCTCCTCTTTCAATAGCTTCTTTTAAAAAGACATCAATTTTATGAACAGAACCAAAACTAATTGCTGATGTGAAACCAGATCCCAACATCAATCTCGCGTTGGAAATAGTTTTAATCATGGACTCTTCAACAGGAGCTTTGTCTAATTCCAATGGTCCACTGTTCGAATAAGAAATATGAGCATGTGCTTCAACCATACCAGGCATCACAAATAAACCATTACCATCGATGGTTTGAATATTGTCAGGAATATCTTCTAAGTTCTTTGAAGGTCCAGCATAGCGAATTAAGTTATTTTCAATCCAAATTGAAGAATCTTCTATAAGTTTATCGCCAGTCCCATCAAACAATCTTATGTTTGTTATTAACATCTTAATTCCTTTTAGTTTTCCAATCTAAGAAGTTTTTTTGCATTATTTGTTAAATCTGGAGCAAAATCTTCTAATTTTTTTGGCGTATCCCAACCCCCAAAATTGGTACCATAAACTAATCTATCTTCTCCAATTAAGTCAAATAACATTTTTTGAGACTTTTCTCCATGTACATGTGCGTCGAACCACAAACGCTTGAGTTCATTGACAAATCCATTCTTTTTAACACCCTCAGGAGCCCAATCACGGAATTCAGACATTTCAGAAAAACGCTCTATCAAATATGGCATTGCACCTCCACCATGTGATATACAAATATCCAAATCAGGATGACGATCCATAACACCTCCAATAATAAGTGTAGCTACAGCAAGTGTTTCTTCATATGCATAACCTAACATAATACTCATATCGTATCGTCCCATTCGCCAATCATCAGGACCTTCTGCACCACCAGTAGAGGCAGGGTGTAAGAATAAAGGGATATTAAGATCAATTACAGTTTTGTAGAAATCATCTAATCTTGGATCATCAAGTCCAAAAGGATAATCTGTACCTGTTGATACGGCCACAAGCCCAAGATCCTTAACTGCTCGTTCAAGTTCTTTACATGCTAAATCAACATCTTGCATTGGTAAAGTAGCGGATCCTAATAACCTATCAGGATATTCATTAATTGATTCTACCATTGCATCATTATGAATTTTACAAAACTCATTAGCAACATCTCCTTCAATCCTGTGGAACATAGTTAATGGATTGGGAGATAGTAACTGTAAATCAATTCCTAATTTATCCATGGCTTCGATACGAAGGTTATTTTCCATAAAAATAGTTCCTTCATATTGCATTGGCTTCATTTTATATTCACCAATACGAAAATAAGGGATCCCATTTTCATCTAGACCTGTTTCAGGGCCATATTTTCCAGCTTTACCAAAAGCTTTACCCAGAACAATATGGGCGTGAGTATCAATTACATTTATTGTCATTTTTTTTAATCATCCGCAAATAATACTGTTCTCGGATTGCCTTCTTCATCATATACGGATTTATGCTTATCAATTAAATACATTTGATTTTCAGTTTCTCGTATACCAACAGAATTTAAAGCTTCCACCATTTCTAAATAGGTGTGGTGACTGAAATGGGCTATGAGAGAATCTTCATCTTTCCAAAGTTCATAAACTTGAATCCTATTTGGAACGCAAGGATCTGCTGCAAAACAATAACTAATGCAACCTTCTTCCTCCGTTCGTGTTGCCAGTTGAATATCGGCAGTTAATTCAATAGCCTTATCTCTGCCAGCTTCATTTTCAAAATCTAGGGTTGCTGAAATAATAATCATGTTTTTCTCCTATTCAAAGTAGCTTTCAATCATTTCGTGAAATCTTCTTATTCGTTTTTCTTGTCCTGCAAAATATGCCCTGTCAAATCCTCTAGACCTGAGACCATGTTGCTGAAGAATAAATACTGCTGAATCTTGATCTATAGTTTGGCCAAGACTTTTTTCTCCGAGATCAAAGACTTCATGTTCAGCATATTCTCCTCTTTCTGAAATTCCTACAGTTGTTCTAATTGGAGAAGTTTCATGTTCAGGGTTACTTGCATACCACCAATTGTCGAAGACACATTTCTCTGGGTCCGTTGGATGAGGTTTTGCTCTTAAAAAATGGAATCCATCTGCCCACAATGAAACTGCAAAATTGGGAAAGAGGGTATAGTGAAAGGCGTCTGTTAATTGTTCATCTCTCAAATTTTTATAATGGGTATATCCTTTTTTTGGACCTATTTCTCTTTTAGCGATTTGTATGGCTACCCTTGTCTCTTGCCCTTTACCAGAGAAATCATCAGGATTAATTTCCCATTCCTTCATAACTGAATTTAGAGGATCTTCTATTTGTCCATCTTCTTGCATAGATCCATACCCGGCTCGCATGATCATTCTGTTATGACCCTCTTCTGATAGGTCAAATTGTGTATTTTTATAGCTAGTATCAACGCCACTTGGCATTCTTCTTTTTGTTACAGCTCGCTCAGGGGCATGTACTGTTGGGAGATGATAAGATTCATTAAAATTATCAAGAATTATTTTCCAATTACAAGGTACATTTACGGTTTGCGCAACATATCTTTTCCATTTATGAATTTCATAAGCTTCCCAATCTTTCCATACTGGACCTAACCATTCTTTTAATGAAGGCGCTTTTTCATGCATGTTAATCCAAATAAAACCTGCAAATGTTTCTGTTTTAACTTCTTTTAATTTAAGTTTTCCGCATGGATTTCCTTCAGGAAAATCTTCAGAGTCTTGTGCTTCAATAAGTTCGCCGTCTATTCTCCACTGCCAACCATGATAAGGACATTTGAAAGTTTCTGTTGATCCAAGATCGTTAAATGTCAATCTTGCTCCTCTGTGTTGGCAAACATTATAAAAAGTTTTTATTTTATTATTATCTTGGCGTATCATTAGGAAGCTTTCTCTTCCAAATTCTTCCATTTGGTAATCACCAGGTTCAGGAATTTGATCCTCTCTTCCTAAAAGTAACCAAACCTTTGGCCACATATGGGCCCATTCTTTTTCCATAAATTCTTTAGAATAATAGCGTGTTCCATCGACATCCAATCCTTTAAGATCAGGATTATCCCAAGAAGGACTTTCTTTTTTATACCAATCTAAATCAATTACATTCATCTACACACCTAAATTTTTTATAATCTTTCTTTCTATTAAATTTAAAAAGTAGTATTTCCAATTCCGCCATCTATAACAAGACTTTGTCCTATAACATAAGAAGCTTGTTGACTACAAAACATTGCAACAAAAGAACCTAAATCATCAGAAGATCCAAATTTTTTTGCTGGAATCTTCCAATTTTCAACAAAATTAGCAATTTCTTCATCATAAGATGTTCCATTTTCTTCTGCTAATTTATTATATCTTTCCTTAATGCTCGCAGTATGATGCATTCCGGGCAATATATTGTTTATCACAACATTATGTTTTGCAACTTTTTTTGAGACTGCTACTGAATAATTTACTAATGCCGCCCTTGGAGGGCCTGATAAAATTCTTACTTCAGTTGGTGTTTTAGCTGCACCAGTACCGATATTAACTATACGTCCCCATTTTCTTTCTACCATACCAGGAATTATTGCTTTCATAAATTCTACAGGACTAAGAAGTGCAACATCTAAAGTCTGCTTCCATTCATCAGTACTAACCTTTTCGTAGCTGTAAGTAAAAGGTGGAGGGGTGCATGTTCCAACTAAAATATCAGGATTAGGACAAGCAGATATAATTTTTTCTCTTCCTTCATCTGTACTGTGATCAGCAACTATAGGCTCTACTTTTACATTAGTAGCTTTTTTAATTTCTTCACAGGTTTGTAATAATCTATCTTCTCCACGAGCAGAAATAAATAGATCAACACCTTCTTTAGCGAGAGCAAAAGCACTGCCTTTTCCCATTCCTGCGCTACCGCCATTGATAATTGCTTTTCTACCTTTAATACCTAAATCCATAATTTCCCCCATATATTAGTATTGAAACACTATAGTTTGAAAAATTTCAATATTTTTAAAGTTACAACTACCTTTTTTGTCTAGATAAATTAAAAATCTTTTATTAGAGTCCAACTAGATTGAGGTAAAATGCAAAAACAATACGATGTTATAATACTTGGCGCAGGTGCAAGCGGTATGGCTGCCGCTTTGGCAGTTCATGAAAATGGTTCATCGGTAGGGCTTTTTGAGAAACAGAATCTTGTTGGAGGTACAACAGGAGTTTCTGGAGGAATTATTTGGGCCCCTATGAATAGTTATATGAAAGAAAAGGGTATAGCCGATGATAGACAAAAGGCTATAGACTACTTCATGTCTTTATCTAACAATGATATAGACCCAAATCTACTTGAATCTTTTATAGATAACTGTTCAACAGCAATAGATTTTATAGAAGAAAAAACCGACGCAAGTTTTTATATATTAGATGGTTATCCTGATTATTATCTTGATAGACCTGGTGCTTTAGAAGGCGGAGGAAGAGCCTTAGATAATAATCTATTTGATTTTAGTAAACTTGGAAATTGGGCTGAGAAAGTTAGAGGTAACGGAAAACCAATTCCTATGACTCTTGGGGAAACACCTCTAGGTGGAGGAACAGGTATAGTAGAGGATTCTATCATGGGAGAAAGAATTTCAAATGACTCACGAGGAATGGGTCAAGCATTAGTTGGGGCTCTTCTCAAAGGTTGTCTCGACAGAGGCATTGAACCCCAGCTTGGGATAAATACAAAAAAATTAATTAAAGAAGGAAATAGAATCATTGGTATTGAGATTGATAATAATGGTGAGGCTTTTGAAATCTACGCAAATAGAGGTGTCATTATTGCTACTGGAGGCTTCGAATGGAACGAGAATTTAGTAAATAATTTCTTAAGAGGTCCCCTAAATGCTCCTGCGTCACCTCCAGGTAATGATGGTGATGGATTAAAATTAACTCAAGAAGTAGGCGCTTCTTTAGGCAATATGACAAGCGCCTGGTGGTCGCCTGTTCTATCAATACCAGGTGATCAATGGCCAGAAGGGGGACAAAGGTCAGCTCCAATTTTAATTGAAAGAACTTTACCTCATACAATTATGGTGAATCGATCAGGTAATAGATTTTGTAATGAAGCAACTAATTATTCTGCAATGGCCGGTGCTTTTCATTTTTTTGACCCCAATGAATATGGGTATCCAAATTTACCAGCATGGTTGATTTTTGATTCAAATTATAGAGAAAAATATCCTTTTTCTAATATTATGCCAGGATCTGATGATCCCGAATGGTTTATTAGTTCTGAAAATATAAAGGAATTATCTGAGAAACTTGAAATAGATTCCAAATCTTTGAAAAATACAATCAAAGTTTTTAACAGTTATGTTGATAACGGTGAAGATCTTGAGTTTGGAAGAGGTAAAAGTGATTACGATTCTTTTTATGGAGATAGAACCCAATCAGGTGTCTACACGACCTTAGGAAAAATAGATAAACCGCCCTTTTATGCGGTTAAATTAGATATTGGGGCTTTGGGAACTAATGGTGGAGCAAGAACTGATAAATTTGGTCGAGTAATTTCTGCCTCAGGAGAAATTATTGACGGTTTGTACACTGTGGGGAATGCTATGGCAGGTAGTACGGGTTCGGTTTATGCGGGAGCAGGTGGCACCTTGGGTCCAGCATTGACTTATGGTTATCTTGCTGGTTGTCATGCTGCAGGAAATAATTTTGCTGAAAAGGAGTAATTATGGAAAAAGTTTTGGTTTATGGTGCAAGTGGCGATCAAGGAGTTCCTCTTGTTAATGCGTTAATTAAAAAGGGCTATAAAATTAGAGCTGCATCAAGATATCCAGAAAAATACAAAAGTGAAATTCAGGGAGATGTAGAGAGTGTAAAGGCTGATCTATTTGATGTTAATACACTTAAAGAAGCTTGTAGAGATGTTGATTGTATAGCTATGAATTTACCTTTTGTTTTTGATAGAGCGATTGCGAAACAATGGGGAGAAAATATAAATAATGCTGGAAAAGAAATGGGTGTTAAGAAAATAGTTTTTAATACAAGTTGTTATGTTGCCCCTAATGATAATGGATTAGAAGCCCATGATGGAAGAAGAGAAATAGAGAAATCTATGGAAGAAAGTGGTATGGATTTTGCTGTAATTAGATCGGTGGTTTTTATGGATAATCTATCAAGATTTTGGGCGAAACCTTCGATAGTTAATAGTAATATTTTTGCTTATCCTTGCAGCGAAACCCTTAAAATTTCTTGGATTTGTCTTGAAGATGTCGCAGCCTTTATGGTCGCAGCCTTATCAAAGAAAGATGTTAAAGCTGATAAAATTACTGTTGGCGGACCTGAAATATTATTGGGTTCTGAAGTTGCTGAGAAATTTACGAAAGCACTTGGTAGAGAAATAAATTTTCAGAGTTTAGAACCAAATAGTTTTGCAAGACAAATGAGCAAGTTAGTCACTGGGTCTGAAGAATATGAAAAACCATCCATCTATGGTGGGATGGCAGCTTTTTATAGATGGTATAATGAACAAGACCCTTCACCCTTAGCAATTGAAATGGATGAGTTGTATGATAAATTTTCTATAACTCCAACTTATTTTGAGGACTGGATTAAAAAGCATGATTGGGATAATATCTAATAAGAGGTTTTTAAAATTATGTAATGTCTGACAGTAATATTGAAAAATACAGTTTTTTAGATCCGCTTATTAATAGCGACCCTTTTGAGTTTTACGAAATGCTTCATAAAGAGCAACCTGTATATAAAATTCCTGAGGTCGGAATTTATATGCTTACAAAATATGATGATATTAGGATGGCTCTTAAAGATTTTGAAACATTTTCAAACGATGTCAGTGTAGCGACCCGAGGTGAATTTTCATCGTTACATCAAAATATTCTTACTGATGGTGGAGGCTGGGAGCATGTTCAGACTCTTCAAAGAACTGATCCTCCTGTTCATAGAAGGTATAGAAAACTTGTCGATAGGGTATTTACTAAGAAAAGAGTAGATGAATTATTACCTCATCTCGACGAAGTTGTTAACGAGCTAATTGATAATTTTATTGAAAGTGGAACTTGTGACTTCAATGATGAGTTTGCTATGCGTATGCCTGGTATCATAATAGCCGAGCAACTTGGTTTATCGAGAGACAATGTTGCTACTTTTAAAAAATGGGCTGACTCAATGTTAGGTGCAAGTAGGGCGCCCATCGCGACTGAAGAGGAAGTAACTGCAAATGCAAAGATTGAGCTTGAAGCCCAACTTTTTTTGGCTGATGTATTTGAAGATAGAAGAAAAAATCCAAAAGAAGATTTGATGTCGGCAATGGTTCACGCTCACGGTGATGATGAAGAGCCTTTATCTATGCATGAACTTCAAAATTTAATGCATCAATTAATTACTGGTGGATATGAAACAACTCAAAGCGCTATTAATCACGGAATGTGGGCTCTTATAAGATTTCCAGATATTGTAGAAAAACTCTATGAGGATGACTCACTTCTAAAACCTTTTATTGAGGAGGTTTTAAGATGGGAAAGTCCAGTTCAATTCCTTTTAAGAAGGACGCAAAAAGATGTAGAAGTATCAGGGACAACAATACCTAAGGACTCAATGGTCATGATGGGATATGGACCGGCTAATAGAGACGAAAGCAAATTTTCATGCCCTCATCAGTTTCAATTAGATAGAGAAGGTGTTGGTGCGCATGTAGCTTTTGGTTCAGGCGCGCATCATTGTCCAGGTGCTCTATTAGGCAGACAAGAAATGATTCGTTCTTTCAAATTTCTTATAAAAAGAATGAAAAATATAAAACTAGCTAAACCCCTTCAAGAGCCTGTTCACAATTTCAGTTTGTTTTTTATGCCTATGAAGGAATTTTTTATAACTTTTGATAAGCGTTAACTAATTTTCCTATCTTTGGTATGCGGGATCTTGACGACTTCTACTTGCAGAAGGTCCCGGTGCTTCTAGTTGGCCTTTTTCATTAGCAGGTTCAAATCTGATCCAATCATGAACACCCTGTCGTTTAGCTATTTTCCATTCACCATTTCTTCTTTCGAAGCGATCAATATATCTTCCACTAACGAAAACATCCTCATCAATGCTTGTGTCATGCTCAGCTAAAAAACCCATATCAGATTCTTTACCTTTGGCGATTCTATGATATGCGGTCCAATAAGCTTCAGACCATGCAATATCACCATCTACTTCAATAAGAAGATTTCCAACAAGATGTTGGGTAAATTCCATTTCAGCTAATATGTCGAAGGCAAAGTTACAGAAATCTGATGATGGACCCTCATATTCTCCATGATGATGAATTGAGTCTTCATGGAATACGGATTCTAAAAGTTCCCGATCCATTCTGTCTATTGCTCTGCAGTATCTATATACCACATCTGCTATTTCAATCTTATCTGCAGCTATTTCCAATTTTTTATTCATTATATACCTTCAAAACTTATTCATTTTCTTCGTTAAAAAGGTATCGATCAATATTTTCATGAAAAAATCTTATTCTATTTTCTTGAGCCGGCATATAATCGCCTATGTAACCTCTTGAGCTCAAACCTTTTTGTTGACTGGTCCATATTGCAACATCTTCAGAAATTCCATCTCCTACATCTACTTCAGAGTGATGCCCCTTTAGATGAGGAATTTTTGTATTTATAGCTGTTTTCTTTTTCAGCATATGTGAATAATATTCATCAACTCCTTTTGGAAATAAAGTTAGATACCAATAGTCAAAATAACATTTTGTTGGATCAGTAGGGTGAGGTGTTCCTCTAAGCCATTGCATTCCATCTGGTTTTACACTGAATGACATATTTGGAAAAATTGTATAATGGTGATGATCTGTTAATTGGGTATCTGTAAACTTACTAAAGTCATAACCTTTTTCTTTATCAAGTTTCCTTTTTTGCTTTTGCAAATCGTTTCTTATTTCAAGAAGCCTACCTTTATAATCATTTGCATCCATATCCCAATACTCAATTGCAGGAGAAATAGCCTCTAAAACTTTTTTTTCATCATCATAAACACTTTTACTAGGAATAAATCCAGGCATAAGCATTCTTGCATGCATACTTTCATACATATCGAATTGACAAGAGTAATATTTTTCATCTGAGAAATATTTTAAGGCAGGATGAACATAAGGAGTATGATATGATTCATTGAAATTATCCTGTACACATTTCCAGTTCCAATCACCTTCAACAGTAACCCAATGTGTTCTTATCATTTCCGATATGGGATAGTTTTCTAGTTGATCCATTACTGGATGTAAATATTCTTTTAAAGTTTTTGCGTTAGGGTCTAGATTAAAAAAAATAAATCCTTCCCAAATCTCTGATTTAATTTCAATTAAATTTCTTTTACCGCAAGGAGAGCCTTGAGGAAAATCCTCTTCATCAGGAACCCATTCAAGGTTTCCGTCCAGGCCAAATTTCCAGGCGTGATAAGCGCATGAAAAACTATCTAAGTTGCCTTCATCAACCTGAACTAATTTATTTCCTCTATGTTGGCATACATTATAGAAGCATCTAATTTTAGAATCTTCACCTTTTGCGCATAAAATTGACTCACGACCAAAATCATATGTAAAGAAGTCACCAGGATTTTCGAGTTGCTGTTCTAAACCAGCAACTTGCCAAACTTTTGTAAAAAGTTTTTCCCACTCTAAATCCATAAATTCTTTCGATGTATACCTTTCTCCGAGAATAGGTTTATTGCCTAACTTTGGTTCAGGTGCTTTGACTGTATCACCACCAAAGAAAGAATCAGATTTTGATAAAATTTTATCCATAACTGCTTATCCCCGTATACACATCTATTAGACTACTAAATTAATTAAATTAAATTAAATATAATTTCAATTATTTTGTGTTGGTTAGAGCAATAGGGTTTTCAGACATTGAATTTAAATATGCTATAAGATTGGCTCTATCCTTATCTTTTCTAAGTCCAACAAATGCCATAGAGTTACCCGGCGCAAATTTCTTTGGACTTTTTAACCATAAATTCATTTCGTCTATTGACCAATTACCCCCTAAAGTTTTAAGGGCCTCTGAATATTTAAATCCTGAAATTTCAGCCTTACTTTTTCCCAAAATACTCCATAGATTAGGCCCTATTCTATTGCTTCCGCCTGCATTGAAACCATGGCAAGCCGAACATTTTGAGGAAACTTTTTTTCCTGCATCAATTGATGCAATTGCAAGTAATTCTTCAAATGATAATTTGGGCTTTTCTTTTACGGGTTGTTTTACTTCCGTTTCAATATTAGCTTCAGCTATTTCAGTAATTCCTTGAGCGCCATATGAAGATCTTATCGTCTTTAAAAGATTAAGTTTCTTTTCGATGATTATCACTTTTTTATCAATATTATCTCTATTCAATATCCTATGAGATTTCCCAGTTAGTAAAAAATT
>CEUZ01037952.1_pt1 | contig 19582 bp, 9 predicted proteins | sample 361511 | NCBI WGS metagenome assembly CEUZ01 (sample SAMEA2622822, study PRJEB7988) | marine metagenome | biome: marine biome (ENVO:00000447); feature: surface water layer (ENVO:00002042); material: "saline water (ENVO:00002010), including plankton (ENVO:xxxxxxxx)" | depth 5 m
GTACCTGCACCATAAGGACTGCTTCGAAGGAGGAGGTAGCTGGCAGCATCTCGAGCTCCGAGAGCTTCAGCATCCCCCTTCCCAATAAGAGTCCCGAAAAAGGCACTGATACCCGTTACTGAAATAGCAGCATCAGAAGCCGCAACAGAACCATCGGCACCAAAGCTCAGATATTTCCCGGCACGGGCAGCGATGCTGGGCAGCGTAAGATTTGCCACCCCCCACTCGGAGTCGGGTGCCTTAACTGTTGTATCCGAATTAGCCTGTGCCTCCTGGGCTATCAATGTCTGCTTGTCGAGCACCCCCTCCAGTGCAGCAGCAGGGAAGGGATCACCAGGAGTGAGCCCAGTTTCCTGTGTGACTTGAGTCCTTCGGATTACCCTCCAGGTTTTCCCTACAGGGACGGTAGTAGGTGCACCACTAGGACCGGGAGTGATCGTCGCTGTATCTGGTAGCTGGCGGGTAGCAGGAGGAGTGGTCCATGCGTGCTCGTAATCGACCGCACGTGCAAGAGTAGTCACTGCCCCAGTGGTGTTGTCGATCTCATAGACTTTCACGTCGTCTACGGAGAAATGAGGGACGTTGAACGGAATGGTCGCAGCTCCCGCTGCGGCATCCACGTATACAGTTGTGACAGATACGGTCATTGTGGCTCCGAGGGCTTAGGACCAGGGCGGTCGGACACCCACTCCTTCATGGGATCGGCAGCTAAGTTAGTAAGCCAGTCGGTATAAAACAAAGACTGTCCCCACATGAAGTTTTTAACGTGGTTAATATCCCCCGGTTTCATGTTCCGTTCTAGGAGGGCTTGGGAGAGATCGCGTGCTGCCTCCACCCGGCTCCAGCTTGCTCCGAAGGTACGGTCAGGAAGCTGATTGCGTTCTAGCTGGGGATTGGGCTTGAGGTTCCCCAAGAGTCTCCCATAGCTGACCTCGCCGCCCGTAAGGCTCGAAAGAAGCCCGTCGTATTTTGAGAAGACACCCAGCATCCCAGAACGGTCGATGCCTTGCGATGCCCATTCTCGAGGATCGTCTGAGAGCTCCCAGCCGTGAGCGATGGACTTCAAGACGTAAGCGAGAACACCAAGAGAAAGCATCAAGAAGAGTTGGTTCAAAGCAATAGCATCAGATCGCTGCATACCTTGGACCAGAAGTCTAGGCATAGCAGCAAAAGAGAATGTCCAGAATTGGAGCATGGCACTCCAAACTTCATTATTCATGAGAAGAGGTTTGTCACCAATGGTCGGAGTGATAATCAGGTTATTGACTTCTCTGACAATCGCATTTCGGTAAACCTCTGCTGAGACAGGATCATCCCATTTGCTCGTAGGGGCAAGCGGGAGTCCATCAGAAATGACCTCGCTACCAGCCGCTCTTTGAGCGGTCTTGTAGATTTGCTCCAAGTCATGGGCATCTATTCCGATCCTGTGGAACTCGAGCAATTCGGCTTCCGATAGCGTTTCCTTCGCTACCAGCCGTCTGCCTGCCCGCATAACCTTCATATACAACAATGCAGATGCCATTCGTTTCCACGAATCGTTCCAAGCAGGAAGCCCGTTAAGTAGGAACATCCAATCTGTTCCAGCAGTTAGCATCCTATCAATCGTGCTGCCTTCGAAGTGTCGAGCAGTCTCCGTATAGAGACTCCCTCGTAGATTGAGAACCATCTCAACAGCAGCACCGAAATCCTGAGCGTCTTCGGCTGTCATCTGGAACGCTCGCTGAGCAGCCGGATCCGTGACAATAGACCGGAGCTCTCCAGCGAAGTCTGAGAGTCCGTTGATAAGGACGAGTCTTCCAGCATCAGGAAGCGAAGCCAAAAGGAAGGAACCACCATAGGTGTTGACGTTGAACTTCTTGACCCTACGGGCAATTCGTGATGGCATTTCTGTAACGTCCGCAGAATCATGGTACATGTTCCGCATCACATCCAAGAGCTCAGTCATCACTTTGATGTCACTATCCCGCTGACGGTTGATTTCAGAGTGGTCTTCTTGTGGTCGATAAGACCGGACTCGTTCGTAGTCCTTATAAATCAGGTCATTAAAGATCTTTGCAATACCACCAGGATCGGCGACTGTTTCTGAGGCGAAGATGCTTCCGAGCTTTGCCCTGGCTGCAAGTTGGGATGGAGCAAGCATTGCCGAGGGAGGTACATCCCCCTTCTTCATCTCTAGGATTGAGTCCATCCAACCGGGTATCTTTGAAAGCTCCGGTACAAGTTCGAACATCCTTTTCCGGAGAGTCTTGGCTGCTTCGGCTGCCATCTTTTGTGAATGGGCAGCATTCTTTGTATTGCGCTCTATGACTTTATTGAGTTGCTTTGCAAGCTCGACATCGGGACCGAGAGCCTTGGCAAGAGGCTTTGCTCTATCTGCAACATGCTTCTCCAGGTCTTTGACTTTCGCCATAGCAGCATCGGCATCTTTGAGATGCTTTTGCACTTTTTGAAAGTGCTGGCGGAGAGAAAGATCACGTTCGGCATTTAGTAGAGACGCTTCTACTTCGCGCATTTCTACCGCAGTTAGTGGATCTCCATCCCCTCGGTTTTCTGAGCGCAACTTGATGACTTGATCTGCAAGGCGATCTAGTTCCTGCGTTCTCGAATAACTTCTAGCCAAACGTCTGAGCTCTATTTCAGGAGCCATGTTTTTGACGTAAAGACGCACTACTGCTTCGAGATCGAGAACCAGGAATGGAAAGATTACTTCATCGGGTATCAGTGTATCCCCGCCAAGCACTCTGTCTCGAGTATGCTTGGGTGTTACGAAATCTATAATGTCGGGATCAAGTTCAACAAGCCGACCACGTGGAGAGTGCATGGCATGTTGGTATGCGTCTAGCGCCCATGCCGTCGCTTCGTCCATTGTGTATTCGATGTAATCGAATGCGATATCTGTAATGTCAGATGTCTCGGGATCTCTCAATTTGTTTTCATGGGCATACTTCCATTCGGAAAGGCGCTCTACCCATAAAGCTTGATTGTCTGCGATGAATTCGTAATTGAGGAAGCGCGGGAAGTAACTCCTACCAGAGTCCCTTACACCTTTCCATTCATCGCCTTGAAACATTCCTAGCTCGCGCGCCATCTTATACATGGGATCGAAGACCTTGATTCGAGCCATGTGGACCATTTGGTTGATCTCAGAAGATGCAGACGGGATCCCTTCGCTTTCTCCTCGAAACCAGGCAAGCTGCGCTTCCGTCGCTTTTTCTCCTGCATTTGCATAACTATCACCAAATATGGCTGCGAGTCCTGCCATCTTGCGGATTTCGGTGGGAGTAATCAGGTCAGTATTAGCGGCGTTCTCGTAAGGATTTGTAAGTACACCTCGGTTGTTCAAGGCCGCTTTGGCATCTTCTTTGAGAGCACCAAACTGCTGCTTCCATTGGCCTGTAACTGTATGGCTCTGCGCGAGGGCTTCTTTTGCTGCCTCATCTGGGTCCATACCATTTCGTGCGGTTTTGATATAGGTGTCGTAAAGCAGGTTGATCTTTTGAGCAACTGGCATAGTCATGCGTAGCTCATAGTTGTCTACAAGGCGTTCTACACTTAGAGCCTGTTTCTGCCGGAAATGTGATTTGAATAGAACTCCAGACGTTTCAAACATCTGGCTAAGCATTTTTGCGAACAACGGAGATAAGGTTCTGTCTATTTGACGTAGGACGGGATTGCCATGGAGTGCGCCTTTGGCAATCCATTTCTTGTACCCATCTACATTGGCCAGAGTTGTTTCGAAATAATCAGGAAGATATTGGTGCTCGAGAGTGAGTTTATCTGAAATCTTTTCCCAAGTTCGTGGGCCGATACCGCGAATGGCTAGAAGCTCATCGCGTATTTCGTCAAGATTCTGATAGAGATCAGAACGGGTCCACCAATGTTGTCGTATTAGAGCGGCCTTATCCGTAGGGATATCCGCCATGAGCTCTCCGAGAATCCGGAGTTCGCTATCTCCGACAACATCCATGGAGTCTTGGTTGCGGCCTAGCTTGATAAGAGTGTTGACGTTATAGAACCCGTCGTAGCGTTCGTGATTTCCGAGAGGAAACCACCGTCCCCCGCCACGAAGCATCTTCTCGAAAAGAATCGTATCGTCCATGGTTGGCGATCCGACACCATTCATCGCAGCACCAGACCCACCAGCAACTTGTCCCATTCCTCGGACGCGCTCGAAAGGAAGACGAAGAGTGTTCATGTCCCTTTCGGTGAGGATCTCTGGGGCATAGTTGCGAATAGGACTTCCGACTGGGGTGAACCAAAGCTCAGGTTCTCGCCCTTCTTCCGGATCACGAACCCAGGGATTTACGATCGCTTCGATTTCATCGAGTCCGGATTCTGTCATGCTGCCGGGAACTACACGGCGCTGAATTTCGGTCAGGGGAGGACGTTCGGCATCTGCGGAACGAACAGAGAGATCCCAGTCAGGACCAATATGGTGAACAATCCGCTCAAAGATCTCCGGCGTCAAATCGTGACCCACATGAATCATTCTTCCGGAACGCCCGCCATCAATTGCTTCGAAGAGCTCCAGGTCATAGATCGTTTTGGTAATTACTTCACCAGTACGAGCATCTCCATAAAGCTCGGGAGCGAGGTCCCGACCCATTGGAGTATCGTTGAGGTGCTCTTGCAGGAAGCGGCGATTGATTGCAATTGGGATTGAAAGGTGTGTGACTTCGGGGTCTGGGTTCCTTCCGATAAAAGGCGGCGCATCCAAGTAGACATTCCAGTTGGGATCCAAATCCCCATTTGCGTCTATCTTGCCGTGAAGCCAACCGAAGACGGGTCCATGGCCTTCGGTGTTAGACAACGAACGTACACGTTGTCCCCCTGCTCGGTAGATATCCTGTCCAGAGAACATCTCTCCGATAAGAAATTCTCTGTCTACATCCTCCCCTATCCTTTCGAGAATCTGCTGTCGAGATTCTTCTATCTGGCGACTCAAATCTGCGCGAACTGAGTCCCAGTCCACGTTGCTCCAGTGCTGGTCGTAAGTGGCATCGACAATTTCCTGTAGATGTGACCAAACTCTCTCGGCAGGCATCCCGAGTATATAAGAGTCTGCAAGGTCCTCGATGGCTTGTGAAAGACCATCTCTAGTGGGGACTACACCTTGAGTTTCGAGAACGGCGGCTAGTTCCCGACCCATTTGTTGGGCTGGCCAAGCCCACGGGCTTCTCGTAAGGCGCATGTTCGTTTCGTGCTGGTTTCGAATTGCAAACCAACGGTTCCGCATTGGAAGGGGAATCTCAGGAGGAAGGAAGATCATTGGCTGGAGGGCAGATTCAGGAGGAGCATCCAACTGATCCCATGCCTCCATCTCACGTTCGTACATCTCTTCGAAGGCACGACGTTTCATTATCTCGTCGTTGAGCTCTAGCTCTTGGTCCAATCGAGCAAGAACATCAGCGGCATTTTCAACACCAGTGATTCTCTGTACTCCGTCATCAGATACTCCAGAGGGGATGAGTTCATCCTCACCCCAGCCCTCCATTGCGCTCTCGACTTCACCATGCCCCTCAGTGAATTGGATTGCATCTTGGGCAGCTAGCTCTGTGAGACGATCAGGATCGTCTACCCGAGATATGGCCAAGGGCGTTGTGAGATCGGTAGTTGGGTCCACCGCAATCTGGACAGTAGTGTCTGCCATTCTCCTGGCTTCGGCTTCGGAAGGTTCTAGCATGCGTGCTCTTGCTACTTGTTCTGCTATTTCATTGTACCTATTTGCTGATGCCGCGATTTCAGCGTCGATCGCATCCAAATTACGTCGATGCATTGTTTGACCCCAGAGATTGGCGAGTTCCCCCATCCACCGATTGACTCCTGCGAGACGCGCATCGGCGAGTACTGCCCAGTGATTCGGAAGTAGGCCCTCTGAAACGTCGCTAAAGATTGCATCCCTTATTGCTTCTATCTCCTGACGAAGATTGAGGAGAGCATTCGGAAACTCTGGCACCTCTGGAGATGGCAACACTGTGACTTCTCCAATGAGCTGCGACTCATCCTCGAAGTACTGGGCGAGAATCTCTCTTTGTTCTTGCAGGTAGTGTTGGGGAATGGGTTCCTCACCCCATTCTCTGGCCAAAGCCATAACAAACTCTTCAGCTACTTCTGGAGGAGCTACAACTGGGGGGCCTAAAACGGGCGCGTTATCACCTGCCCCGATTTGTCTAAATACCAAGGCGGCTGTTGCTTCTTGCGTTTCATACAGGTCAGGGTTTATAAGGTCGTGTATTGGAGAATCTCTGAGGTGAAGAGTCCGAGGTACGGCCAGAAGTGTAAATATCCTTTCACCCAAAGCCCAGGCATTGCTGGCGACTGGGTCCGAAGTCCCTCCTCCTAGGACAGCCTCTAGGTAACCGGTATAGTGGTTAAGATTCTCTTCTCTTACATGAGCGTCCCATGCTTCGTCGAAGCGACGATCAATAGCACTGGGTTCTTGAGCACGAGGTTCTCCAGGCCCTAGAGCAGGAAGGGGATCAGCGGCTATCGCTGGTGCATTCTGGGATTCGGCAATCTCATCGAGGGCTTCGCTTGTGGCTCGCGAAAGAGCCTGCTGACCACCTACGACATCAATATCTCGTATCCGCCTCCGAAGTTCTAGCGCCTCATTAACTTCATTTCGTTCCGCAGTAAAAGCGGCCACATCTGAGGCCGATGGCTGTCCCTGTATTCGGGAAGCATGTATGCGTATTCGATCCTCGAGATGATTGAGAGTTACGATGAGTGGACCGAGTTCAGTAGAGCCACGCATCTCCAGAATAAGAGGTTCGAGATCTCTTCGTATTTCCGGGGGAAGAACCTCTGCCTCCTTGAGAATCAGTTTTATCGCACTATCAATTCCGTGAAGAGCCTCTGGTGTGGTCTGCATAATGTAAGGCCCGAGGACTCCAGAATGGAACATGACACCTTTTGTGAAATGATGCGCCCATACAGGGAGTATCTTTTGTTTCCATCTCTTAGTTGTTTTGTCGATATACCTGTAACTTTCGATGGGATTGGGATGGTTGAATGGTCCTCTACGGTATCTAAACTGTAGAGCTCGTGGGATGACCTTCAATACAGAAATCAATTCCTCAAAGGGAGTTTCTTCTGTAAAGGCACCGGAATTGGGATCGCCTACAATGATGGGTTCAAAACCATAGAGCTCTTCGAACAACCGACTTTCTATATCGGAAATTGCACGATAAAGGTCTGGAATAGAAGGGTAAACGACTCCCAATAGTTCTTTGTCTAAGGTGCCCTCTAATGACGGTTCATCTTCACCCCGCGCGAAGTGAGCCGCTCTCTCCTCGGAGCTTAACTGGTATGCGGCACTCTGGAACTCCGCGTTCCTACTAAGATTCCTTCTAATTCTCATCATTGTTTCGGATGGACTAGTAGCAGGAGTATCCTTTGGTAATGGACCGCCCCGAAGCCTTTGTGCCACGCGTTCCTCGGTCCACCATTGGGGAACTTCTTGATTAGGTACGACCTGCAAAGGACGTACTCCCTCGACGCCCCCAGGAAATAGAGGGGGGTCGTTTTCTATTTTCCATTGGATTAGAGAATGAAGTTCATCTCGGCGGCGGCGAAGTTCTGCGATATTGGCCCGTCCTTGCGGTGACGGGGGTGTAGTAGCTGTCCACTCGGATATTTCCGGTGGGCGACCTGTGGTGGGCGCGTCATCCGGTACATCTGGGTAGACAGATTCAGTTGACCATCTATTTGGGCTATAGGGACCTTCTGAGTATCGCCCTGAATAGGGACCACTTGGAGTGGGGCCACCAGGAGGCGGTCGTGAACCCGGATAAAGTCCGGATTGGGGAGGGAGGGGGCCTCCGCCCTCGGGAGTGCGTTTTTTAAGATTCCAAGCCATGTGACCAAATTTCAGACCAGTCCCCATAAAGAGATTGAATATGGCTCCTCCACTTGCTGCATAGAGAGCCCATTCGTGCTCGTATAGGGGATTGAGCATTCCGAGTGGAACTTCTTGAGCACTAGCGGCTAGAGCTCCAGTACCCATGAGTGATGCACCACCTTTTGCATGGGTCAAAGCACGAGAGAACTTGACAGCAGGAGAAATCCCCCGTACTGGAAAAGCTAAAGGAAACATCCAATTAAGGGGGTCGGTCATAGAGCCCGTAGCGATACCCACCAAGGTTGTACCGAGGGACTGAGCCGCCGCTTCGTTAATCTCTACCATTCTGTCGAGGTAGTCCACTTTGTTCATGAATCCTTCGCTGGTAGTGATACCAACGAATTCTCTCCAAAATGGTTCGTACTCAGTGCCTTCTATGACTTTGAAAGGATTTATGTAGTCGTCTGGGGAGCGGTAACCGAGGGGTGAAGTGTCACCTTGGTAGTAAAACGATGTAAGAGCGGAAGCTGGGATGTTTGACATCACCGCCGCGCCATGTAGTTGCTTGTACCATGGGTGCGGATATGGTTCAGGACGTGGGGCGGGTCTGTATGGAGGAGCAATATCCTCATTGACCGGAATCATTGCTCGTTGTTCACGAAGGAAAGAACGAGCGGGAATGGTTTCCCGATCTTCTTGGACTACGGGAGTGGGAGTTTCTGTTTGTGGTTGCTCTTCAACACCATAGAGCTTGGGAGGCATAGCCTCATCAGTGGGCGGTTTTTCCGTAGGCACTACCTAAAACCCCACATCGTTTGTTGAGCCGCAGGAAATACTTGCTCTACTGAGATTCCTCTTTCCCTAGCTGCCAGATATGCAGAAACCAACATTCCTAATTGCCGCACCGTTTCAGGAGGTAGGTCTTTAGGGATTGGAGATGTGAGCAGACCACGCTCTGCCAACAGTTCTTCGGCAAGGCTGGAAAAGCGGGAGTCTCTGGCAGGTAGGGATAAAGCCAGAGTTCCAATCGACTCTACAGTGGCATTCTCTGAGAACCCGTTATAAAGCTTATACATGATGCTTTTTGCTCCGGGTTCAGGAGATCGGTCGATCCATTCTTGGGGAAATTTCGACTGATCCAACCAACCATCTCGAGCGATTGGGTATGTGGAGGCTTTGTCTCCTAACGAAGTTTGGAGCAGTCTCCATAAGTTGTCTTGTGCAGCACGCAAATCGGCGTCTTCGGAGCGACCCTGAAGCCAGAGTTGCATGTCTTCGGTCAAGTCTGCTGGGTCTTCCGTTTTTTTCGGGACCTTATGGGAGGGAACCCAGAAGACTTCGCCAGTCTCCGCAATCATCGGAGCCGCGCCTCCGTCTGTCCCTCTGTTACCGAGAGCCCTTGAACCTCGGAGAACAGACTGGAACCTCTCGTCATTGACTTGGTTAGCACGAGTAACGAGAGGTGAAGTTGTAGGATCTATGTAATAAAGAAATGGTTCCCCCCGAAGCTGTAACTCGTTCCAGTTCCATCGACCTTCTTTCCCACCAACCCAAGAATCCGGGTCTGGTACGAGGTTCGGGGTTCTCACCTTGATTGTCCAAGGATTCAAGCCGCGTTCTGGGTTATAGACTTCGTTACCGAAGCTGATGTCTTGAAGCGCATACATTCTGCCAGTTGCCGCATAGATTCGCTGCACAGCGTCAATGCGTATAGCAATCGAGGTTCCGAGTTGTTTGTTTTTTGCCGTGGTAGCAGCATCGAAGGTATATGGCATAGCTTGTTCGGCTGCTTCAAGGAGTGCGGCAGCCCCCGGATGCTTTTCGGGACTTTTGGGAACCCAGAATCCCGTACCCGCTGGTATTCCATCGTCCCCGAAGTCGCTAGCCAAAAACAGAGAGGAGATGCCTCCTTGGAAAGTTCCGTCTATGGAGCTTCTGGTAAATGCGTCTCCTAGATCATTTACCCCCAGTTCCATGCCTGCATTTCCTGCTTGGAGCTTTTGTGCTCTTGCGTATGCAGTAGGAGCATTGTTTGGATCAATCACATGAATCGGGCTCTCCATCGCGATATACATCTTATTGCCACGTTCATATAGCGATTCAAAGTGTCCTACATCGCTAGGCGCAATATCTTGCATGAAGCGCCAATTTTTTCCTTCCTCGTCTAGTAGACGGTTCGTATCAAAAGCGTCGTCATTAACGCCGTGGATGAAAGCGAACATTCTCGGGTCAAAGGGGCCTCCAGAGATTTCGTATTCTTGCATAGAAACTTGGTCACGTCGGAATACGTCAACGATTGGTTCTATGATGGGAATCTCTGGAGTGCGGGCTGGAAGCCTAAACCCAGAAAGCGCCGTTTCTACGAATCCTTCGTCGTGAATGTTATCTCCATAGACCATGCCTACAGGGCTGTCATAGGGGATAGCAACTGTCAGAGGATCGGGAGCATCGAACGGGTAACCCCATTTGAAGGCCTTGACACCCGTAGGTGCCAAACCCGCATCCAGAGCATCCCAATGAAACTGCAAGGTCTGGCCGATTCGTTTGAATAACGCTTCACCAGCAAGAACCGTGTGTTCAAGAATCCCCTCACGAGACGACATCTTCTTTTGGTAGTGCTCACCCTGGAGGTCATTGTCTCTCTTCATTTTTTGAACGGTAATTTCGAGACCGGGTGGAACCGAATCGAGAACATCGTGGTAGGCAGCAGCCAGCAGTATCTTTCTGGACCGTTCTTCCGGTGTTATCTGTGCATCCCAAAGATTGAAGGCATTCTTGATATCGTTTGAGAATTTCTGATATCGGATTCTCTCATTTCTTTGGAGTCCGTTATTCGGGTCACTCCATTGCTCAGACGAAAACATACCGAGATAGATGGCAGCACGAAGCGATGTGTCGCCTTTTCTTGATGTCAAATCAGACAGTGCTTGTTGGATTGACTGTCCGTTTGGTAGAGCGGCGTTGTATCCACCAAGACGTGTGCTGGTTCGCTGGAGTCCAAGGTTGAAAAGCTGATCGTCCGTGAGCCCCTGCCTGTTGAGAGGAGCACCGAAATCGAAAAGGTTTATTTCAATCTCGCCATTCGGATTGATTTCCCCATTCGGATCCACATGAAACCGTCCCATGCTTTGCGTGTAAGCCTTTTGGCTTTGGGCATTTTTGGATGGTCGTGGCTGATAACCGTTCGCAAGCCTCTGCCAGTTTTGTTCTCCTTGGAGATTCCCTGCCTTTATGCTGTCTATCTGGTTCTGAAGTCTTTTGACGACACCCAGCAGTTGCGATTGAGCTTGAGAGGACTGGGTACCGTGATAACCGGAGTTAGCTCTGCCAGTAAGGAAACTCTCAGCTAATTTTTGCCTGCCTTGTAGCAGAAATAGTTCTGGATCGGATACTACTTCGCCGGGTACCGATTTCGGCATTGTCCGAAACACAGCGTCGTCCGGAAATAAGTTTGCTCCGGTAGGGTTACGATCGTATTGAAGAAGTGCGCTTATAAAGGAACCACTGGTGTCACCATTAAGCTCGAACCGATCAAGCTCCAGAGAGGTTTGTGATGTAGCTGTGGAAAACGAATCTTCCTGCTGTTCGGCTTCCTTGATCCCTGCGTTTAGAGAATCAATCGTGCTTTGAACAGGCGTAAATTCAATTGCGGATTTTACGACATTTGCGCCTAGTTCAATTCGACGCTCTGCGGAGGGGGCCAACTCGGAGTCGGGGGTTATATCAATTTCGAACGGATCCCGTTCCGTGGCCGTCTGGACAGAGTTGTTTCCCTCGATTGTCAATACGTCATTTGCCATCAGAAACCACCTTGATTTCGTTCTTTCGCAATTCGGATCATGTAGTTATACAGGTCTTGACTAATCTTGCGTCTACGTTCCGTATCGGCGGGATTTATTGTCTTATCAAGAAGAGTTAGATCTCGCTTCAGTTCTATTGCCATTTCTTTGTTAAGGACGGCAAAACGCTGGGTGACCTTATCGAAAATATGTTGCTCCGCTTTCTGAAACTTCTTGGCGTCTTCCAATGTATGTTGTCCGGGCATTGTATTGTATGTTGTAATAAGGTCGAGCAGATGGGTGTTCCAGTCAGCAAGATCCTTGGATACCGGATCGCTTTCAAAGTTGAGAATTCGAGTATCAATACTCTCCCAGACAGCATCTCTCCGATAGCCAACGACTTCACGTCCGACCTGGTTGACCTTATCCGTAATCGTGTGATTGGCAGGTTGAGACAAAAACTCCGCAGGTATCTGGTCCACACTTTCTTGCCAGATCGCCAAAGATTCGATTAGATTATCAGCCTTCTTTGCTGCTCCAAGCCCGTGAATGCCACTTCGCAAGTTGCTTCTAATGTTCTCTAATACCTGATTGGCTTGCCTTAGTTCATATTCGGCCAAACGTCTTCCAAATCTTTGACGCTCTGCGTTAGTGGCACTCAGTGAATTGATAACAACTATGGCTGCCGCAGGATTCATCTCTGTGAGTTGTTGATACTGGTCTTCTGTCAAGATGTTTTCTGCTGTAGGCGGTTCTATTGCTTGGAGCTGCGCTGTACTGTCGGCTGCGTACATCTCGAGGCGATACTTGTGGGTTGCAATCGCTTCGGAAAATTTCGCTTCGATACCAATCTGTTGAGCGTAACTGGTGCCTGCTTTCCGAAGTAGGTCTTCGTGGGTAGGTATGATCGCACCGGGATCCCTGAACCTACCTTGGGAAAAGAGTTTCTCTGCTTGTTCTCGATACTGCTTTCTTGCAGCGTTAATCTCTTCTGATTTGGTTGTGTACTTTTTGGGGCTAGCAATATCGGGGCGATTAGTGACGTTGAGAAGATCGTCTGTGATCTGCTGGTACTTGGCTTTTTGTTTGGAATCAATCCAATCAATTGCCGTCTCCCCAACGGTGCTAATCATGTCCTGCGAGGCTTTGTTTTGCGTAGCCAGCAAATTGCCTTGTGCTTGGCGAACGTAATACTGGCCTGCAGCGACACGACCCTGGGGATCGAAATCCCCCGCCTCGGGACGGTGTTGCAAGAGCTTTTTAGGCAGGGTAGGTGCCATTAGCCGATTGCTTCCGTGCGTTTGACGCCATAGTTAGTAGCTTTCCCGTATGCCGAAATACCACTTCCTATTGCACCAATGATCTGCGATCCGCCTTGCCACATGGCCTGATCTTCTTGCATTCCTATGACGGCAGATTCCATGTCGCGTTGGTAGATGTAAGCATCCCGATCCATAGCAACTTGGGTTCCCCCTTCACGTGTTTGCTGGAAATACTCACCTAGTTGGTCGTTTTCCAGTGCGTCGAGAGTCGCTCCGTACATCCCTGTACTTGCCGCTTGTTGCCGTGCTAACTCTCGTCTTCCTTCTTGGGCCTTCGCCATAGTCAGAGAAATCATATCGGCTTCTGCTTGTGCATTGCGGAGCGCGGCCAAGCGTTGATTTGCCGCCTGTTGTTTTTTGGCTGCTGAGGCCGCTTGAGCCATGGCCCCTATGGAAGAGCCTACTGATGCGATAGTAGACGCAACGATTGCAACGGTAATGGTAACGGGATCTGGCGGCATTAGAATATCCTCCGGTACATCTCATAATCGCCCTGCCCGCCGAGTCCGTAATTCTTCATTACTGATTCCGTTTCGAAACCAAAGGCCTGGGCGATTCGTTCGGTTCCACAATCTTTTTTGGCCTGTCCTTGGGCACGGACAAACCCGAGCTTCTCGACTATTTGAAGTCCTTCTTTGGCAAGGCGAAAGAGTTCGCGTAGTTGGCTAAAGCCTGCCATGCGCTTGTCAAAGACAAGCCAGATATCACCGACACCTGCCCATAGTTCGATAATTCCCCAGGCGAACAATGGACCATCCTCATCTGAGAATGCTTGGACATGCTGATCTCTTTGATCGGCAATAACGCGATAAGCGTAGATCTTCGAACTGAAAACGATGGGGTCGATCGCTTCCAAGAATTCACATGTGAAATCGACTTGGCGAATCATCTCGAGGAAGACTCCATATAGAGACTGATAGCAGCCATTTCGAAGTTCAGAGGTATCTGGGAACGCGCGCCCATGACATAGGAGCGACTAGAATTCGTTGTCAGCCTCCCGTGTTGGATGTCTGTGACTGGAGTAATAGGTGAACCCAAAGGATCCTCGGGAGTACGAAGAGGGATGTTCTGCCATTGCAAGGAATCGGGATGTCCTGCGGCTACTTCGTATGCAGAGGTCCTGATGATATAGGCATTGAAACCACTAGCGAGTTGCATCTTCCCGAAACTCGTCCCTTGGGGATCGGGTATGACAACCGGCATAGATAGGAATTCAGAGGTATAGGGCAGACCCATATAGATTGTCGTGTAGTTATCAGGAAGTGTTACGACTCCCGAACCGTTGGTGATGTAACGAGTGCCGTTATTCGTGATGTACTCACCATCCGCGACAATATCTACGGAGGTGAGAGGCAAGTGTGCTGCTGTCGCTGTGTTGGAAGGCGACGGGCTATGGGTAGTTAGAGTCCCTGAATCGACAAAGAATTGAGCCTCGGTGGAGTCTCCGATCTCCCAAGGTGCCGGTATGTACTCAATTGCTTTGACTACAGTTTCATTGATCGTGCGCGTTACGACCATGTAGAGCTCATCATTACCACTATCGGCGGCAGGAACGGAAGCAACAGATTCGACAGTCGCGTTCTCTCCGCCCAAGAGGTGAGTGTGGAATGCGTAAACCTTTTGCGCCTGGTCTACGGTAAGTCCGATTAGGTTTTTTTCTTGAGTGATAATCCAATAGATCGGTTCTGGATCTTGCTGCAAGGTCGCATCAGAAACTCCCCCGTCGAGAATATCGGAGTTGAAGACGGAGATTTCTTGTGCGGTAAAACCATCTGCGCTCAGGTCGTATCCGATCTCGAAGAGGCGCTCTCCAGAAGGAAGTGGAAATAGGAGTCGATCACGGACAGTGGTCAGTCCCTTTCGGCTTCCTCCCAAAGCGTTAGTCGGGCGACTTTGAATGGATTCTGTAGGTCCGAAGATGGATTCGGAATTGTTCGCTTGCATCTGGAAGATGCCGCGAGTTGTTCCAATTACGAGGCTCGAGACAAGACCACGGATCCATTGGATCTGAGCAATCTCTTGGCTTGAGATGCCCAAAGACATCCCAGAGGTAGCTAGCACTTCGGCTTGTGGGTTTGGTCCCTGAGTTGTGTATGAGGCTGTTGCCCCATCTAGCGATGAGAGCTTTGTCCCTGGTTGAAATGGGCTGATATCCGAAGCACTCAAGATATCGAAATCTCCAATCGAACCATTCCTAGAAGCATGTATTAAATCTGGAGAAAGGTCCGTCGCTCCGAATATGAGACGTTCTTCAAAGAACGTACAAGTAGAGGGATACTCTTTCGTCCCGGCGACAGCATCTTCATAGTACGCGCCAAGATGCCAGACCTGAGTACAAATACTAATGTAGTTGTTAGGGAGGGGACGCCCATCTTTGTCTGTCCCACCATGTCCATCAATCGTCCGGTACCAGATGCCGTCATAGAATTCTACTTCGATAGAAGCCTGATCTGTAGAAACCGCTGTGATCCTTCCATACAAAGGATAAGCGAACTCGGCATCGAAGAGATCCGACATGCCGTCGAGCTTCATGGGCTCGCCAGCAACCGTTCCGGCATGGAAGCAGTTCAGTACGATCATTCGCCCAACATCTCTGTCGGCGTTGAAGGTGTCTTCTACTTTTGTGTCTGTGAAGAGTTCGTCGTTGAAGTCATCTGTCGCACCACCTACTTCGGATCCAGTACGGAGTGTGAGCAGGCATTTGAAAGGAGAACCGGATGTTTGTGGTTCTCTCATGCTCGGTATATCGGGACGATTGTTCTTCCCTGCGGCGGGGGTTCCTGAAGTTGTTGTTGCAAGAGTCGCGCAGAGGTAAGGAGTTTGGTTGGGAGCAATCGGACCCCCTACTACGGGCCATGTAGGAACCTGATTGTTCTGGATCATTCCCCGTGGAAGATAGGGACCATAGGAAAACGCGAGGACGCCCCCACCCAACAAGCCAGGGTCCTGTCGGTAGACCGGGTTTCCAAAGGTATCGACTGCGCCTGGAGTTTCAGTCCCATAAAGAGGATCCGTACCCCACATCTCCATTCCACGTGTGGACTGAGCTTGGGTCATCAAACGGATGAGACGTTTGGGTGAATGGTTCTTATGGGTAAAGATGAAGGTGTCTGCATCCTGCGCCCAGTCAAGCTCTTTGATCTCTTGCACTGTGAAGGGATGAGAGATCATGCCAGAGAGCACGCCGGTTGCTGGGAAGTTCTTATCCGGTTGCCATTCTTGAAGTACCCCGTTTTTCCAGATCCGGATATATCCCTTCTGCGTGGCACTTGCAGTGGAGTCGTATCCGATCTCGAGGACACTGGCATCCGAGGACGAGAAGACAAAGGGGATTAGACGTATCGTCTGAGAGACAGGGCTTGTGATGGTACCGGCAGGACACGTCCCTACATGAAGGGATCCGGTGCGTTTCCGGATATGACCCGACACCGAAGGGAACATGTTCTCGCACTTGGAGAGCGCAGTCTGGTAGGCCGTTAGGTCAGATCGTCCGAAGAGACGAGCAGACCATACACCTCCGTTAAAGGATCGTTGTAACGGAGTGGTGTATGCCACGAGTTACCTGTACTGCGTCCAGCTAAACAACTCGACGACCTTCGGGCTCCCCTCTTGGCCTTCGAAGGAGCGGGCTTCTCGTAAGGTAAGCTCTTCCTTTTTCGCCATCATTTCACCAAGAGAGTTAGAACTCGTCAGTGGTTCGGCCCATTCAGCGGCTAGCTTGGACATGAGTGCATCGACAAAACCAGCCGAGAAATTCCCAGCCGTCGTAATCTGGGCAATGTATCGGATGCCCGTAAAGGTGGTTGTCGTATTGACGCACAGATCCCCACCTTCCACCGACCAAACCATTTGCTCACCACCGATTATCTCGAGGACTCTCAAGGTATCAGCGGGTAGCTGGTAGGCTTGCGACCAACCTGTGGGTATTGGAGTGATGGTGGTGGTGAGTGCTGCGGTTTTGGTTGCGAAGTTCCAGGGGTGCGATTGCAGTAGTTGGTCCCGGTAAACGCTGTAGGTCGTTTGAGCTAAAGCTCCCGCAGCAGTCGCTTCTCCAATTGCAGCAATCGGGGCCACTCCAATTTTGGAGAGTGCGCCGTTTACAATATCGAGATCACTTGCGACTGCAACCATAGCTTTCCTCTATACGTCTATATAGGCCTCGGTATAAGAAATAGGGAACCGGGGGGCTCTAATGGATGTGATGGTGGTGAGGCCCCCCCGGCCCCCTAAAACTTAGTCGTCGCGGAACAGTGCACCGACATTGAGAGTCAGAGAAGCACTCGGTGTCCCTTCTGTTGCGACCGTGCATACGATACAGACATCTTTCTGTACGTTCGCGGCCATTCCAGTACCGGCAGTGATTCCCCAATCCCAAAGACGTGCGAATCGGTTGTTGACATCAAGATCGCCAGCCGTTTCGAAATCATCTGCCCACGCGTGGGCATTGATTCCATTGGCACCATCAAGGAAAAGGTCTGCGGCGATCACCCCACCCAGTCCACCTGTGCTGGTGAGATCGTACAGCCCCACATCAAGAGTGAGGGTTCCTGTCGCCGTGTTATCCCAGCCGATCCAGAGTTCGCCAAGGCGATCCCCAGTGCTGAGAGGCAACAGCATGATGGTGTCTCCCGCGTCAATGTCAGTACCACTTCCATCGACATCGCTAAGATCCGGAATTACGACCCGTGAGAAAACCTGCCGGATCCGACCATTTCCTTGCCCTTTCGGGGCGAGGTAGCCGGAAGCAGGCTGGGTTGCAGTTCCATCACCAGGAGCACTTGCGAAAATCTGAGAGAAAAAGTTAGCCATGATGAGTGCTCCCTATTCGCTGCACAGGACTTCGACGACACCAGTCTCGCGCATCCGTGTGGCCCCAATCTGCATCTGATAGAGGACCTGCATGGAATTGCGCTTCTGGGGAAGCCGGTCGATGGTGGCAGTTCCGCTCTGTGCTTCACCGAGAAGCATTGCGGTTTTCTGCCAGAAGAAGGTGGAGCGGGTAGTCGTAACCGCAGGCAGTCTCTCGGATCGAATGAAATTGAACCCGAGGAACCCGTCCACGCGACCAGAAGTGAGCGCACGCACAGTGTTGAAGTCGGCGCTCGTGACTTCGACCAAGGAGAGGAGATCGCGGAACTGACGTGCAGAAATCACTGCAAATCGGTCACCGTCCATCTCTTCATTCTCGTCCAAGATTTCCTTGGCATTGAGAATCTTGTCAATGGTCAGACCCGCAGAACCATGGGCAATGGTATTTGCCGCCGGAAACGCGGTGGCTCCCGGCGTACCATCACCACCCGTGGTGGCTGCTGCGGTGAAAGCAGCGACGATAACATCGTCAATCTGCCGTCCAGCAGCCATCGCGAAGCTACGGCTGTACTCGTTAGTGGGGTCATTCAAGACCTTGAGTCGATCCGGAACGTCTACGAGGTCAGCAACATCGTAGGGATCCGGAATCACCCAACGTCTTTCATGGGGTGTGTCAGAGTAAGCGGTATCCACATGACGCCCAGTCCGCTTTGACATAGCCGTCAGACCCAACTGGTCGAAGGCTTCTCTTTCGCCGCGAACTGTCTCGACCCGAACTCCGGATCGCAGACGCGACATTTCCTGCTGTGCGAGCATATCGATACCCGCACGAAACTCGTCAATAAATGCAGTCGTAATGAAATTACTCACTCGCTGCCTCCCTAGTTAGAGAATTAATTGAGTTTGTGCGGGGAGCTACCCGGTTTACCGGACCCCTCCTTGCGGTAAAGCCGCCAATCCATGGTCTTTCCCATCGTCACCGGACTCTTTCGAGCTACCCGATCAAAGTTTTGGAGCATCAAAGCTGATGGGATTCGTAGCATTGCCCGGATCCATCATCGCTCTGAGTTGCAACCTCCTCTTCAAAGCCTCTTCATGTTGCGGGTGGTCACGGTCCAGCCATGCCTCCCTGAAATTCGCATCCCCTTCCAAGGTTTTAAGCTCGGAAGCTGCATCTTCGGGGGTTAGGGTTGCAAATCCACCACCAGAATGCACGCTGCCCTCGGATACGCTCTCTCCAAGCGCAGCGAGAAGTCGCACCATGAGTGGATTGTCCCCCAGGAATGTGCCATCACTCAAGCGAATGGACTGGAAGTCGGTGAGTTGACCTCCAAAGAGACTCGATGCCGCTTCATTAGCAGCCTCGAGCTTGGCCTCGTAAGCCGATCCCCACTCCTGCTTTAGCTGGGCCTGGGCTGCTTCTACCCCTTCTGCTGCCGCAGTTGCCATCTGCTCCTGTTGGGCATTGACTGTACCGAGGTACGCCTCGGCTACTTTGGAAGCCTGTTTATCGGAGAGCCCAGCCGCGTGGAAGGCTTCTGTCATCGGATCCAGAAGGACGCTGGCATTTTCGAATGTCTCTTCGTTCAGATGCTCTTTAAAGGTGTAGCCCTCGACAGTCGCGGGACGACCAACGGTTCCGAAGAACTCTGTCCATTGTTCATCTGACCAGTCATCGCTGGGCTTTGCGATTCGCTCTTTGCCCAGAAGACTCTGCTGGTTCACATAGCTTTTTGCCAGACCTTCGAAGTCCTTGAAGTCTGACATGCTCGGATGGTTTCTCAGATCGGGGGGAAGCCCATTGACTGAGATTTCAAATGGACTGAGGGGGG
>CEUZ01101027.1_pt1 | contig 19553 bp, 23 predicted proteins | sample 361511 | NCBI WGS metagenome assembly CEUZ01 (sample SAMEA2622822, study PRJEB7988) | marine metagenome | biome: marine biome (ENVO:00000447); feature: surface water layer (ENVO:00002042); material: "saline water (ENVO:00002010), including plankton (ENVO:xxxxxxxx)" | depth 5 m
TACTTCCGTTCACTGCTACATTTAGAGTGAATGAACGAACTAACATATTAACAAAAATAAAGATTGAGTGAAAATAGGGTGACTAAATATAATTACCCAATGGTCCTTATAGACAAAAGATTGCTTGTTGACGAATGTCTAGAAATCATTCACCAAATACACAAAGCAGCACCACCAGAAAGAATAAAAGAACAAGATATTGAATACATTCAGAAGCTAAATACGTATGTTCAACTTATGAAAAAGGATTTAAGTGAGTTAGATAAAATATATAAGCAACTTGGTACTGAACTAGAAAACATAAAAAAGTCTGGATCAATTTGATTTAAGCATTATCTTATTTACTGGGGAAAAGGTAAGTCTATGTTCGTGACAGGGTCCAAATTTTTTAAGAGATAATATGTGTTTCTTTGTTCCATAACCCTTATGATCTTTAAATCCATACTGAGGATACTTCTTATCTAGATTTATCATATAACGATCTCTCTCTTCTTTAGCTAAGATTGAAGCTGCCATAATATTTTCTTCTTTTGAATCTCCACCGACAATTGTTTCAAGAGGTGTTTTTACTTCTATTCGATTTGAACCATCTATTAGTATTTTAGAAGGCCTAACTTCCAGACCTTCAACAGCTAGCTTCATCGCTTTTAATGTTGCTCGCAGAATATTTAAAACATCTATCTCCTCTTTACTTACAAAAGATACTTTCCACGAAAGGGCTTTATCTTTTATTTCCTTCTCTAATTCACACCTTTTTTTAGGACTCAGAGCCTTTGAATCCTTTAATCCTAGTATCTTGTTTGTGGGGTCTAATATAACAGCAGCAGCCACAACTGGTCCTGCTAAAGGACCTCTTCCTGCCTCATCAACACCAGCTATTAAATCAATAGAGTTTTGTTTTTTTCTCATGAGTTGAAATCGGATTATAATGAAGAAAATTAAGATGAAGATAATAAAAATAGCTTTAATCAGTTTAGCAGTCATTTACATAGGCCTAGTAGTTTTATTCGAATCTTGGTTAGGTTATTCTCAACCTAAGAATCAAGATAGTCTCGTCATTACTACGTTTAAGAATGAAGTAGCTAAAGATAGGGTTCTTTCTCCAGTTGTAAATAATGGAAAGCTTTACGTATCAGCTAATCATTGGCCAAGGGCTTGGTATAGACAGGCTTTGTCTAACCCGAACGTTGAAGTGATTTACGATGGGAAAAGGGAATCTTATTTAGCCATTCCGATTGAGGGTGATGAACACGATAGGCTTATGGACGAGCATGCACATCCATTGTTTTTTAGGATTCTAACTGGTTTCCCACCAAGATATTTTATTCGTCTTGATTTAAAAGTTTCCGATTAGTACCTTATCCCTTTAATTAGTTTCAGTTTTATGACAGTATTTAGTTATGAAAAGATTTGTTCAATTTTTAGCTAAAATTGTAGGTGGCTCTTTAGTCTTAATAATTTTAGTAGTAATTTCAATTTTTACAGTAGCAAGATTTAGTGACGGCCCTATAGGTTCTTGGCCTATAGAGATGGTTACTGCAGGACCTTTTAAGTCGGGTGACCTTTATGACATTGAAGAGGAACCTGATTGGAATTTCTTAAAAGAATATCCTATTGTGCAATTTCAACTCATAAATCCTCCTCGCTCTAGAACAACTTTCATTATGGAAACTGGAGGAAGAATCTTTATACCTTCAGGCTACATGAATAGCACTATCGGCAAAATCTGGAAGCACTGGCCAATGGAAGCAGAAGAAGATGGTAGAGCTCTTTTGAGAGTGGATGAAAAAATTTATGAAAGGACCATGGTAAGGATAGAAGAAGGAGATATTTTAAAAGATGTCCTGTCTGAGCTTAGTCGAAAATATGCAGGAGGGTTTCCTGTTTCACAAGAAAATATTGATTCAGGAGATTTGTGGATTTTTGAGCTTGAACCCAGGGATAAATAAAGCTTTTAAATAAATATATTCTTTAAAGTAACTTCAAGACTGGTCAGTTTTATGCCTAATTCATGACTGCTGGCAGTAGGGTCGATATTATCATCGTGATCTAATACTTCTAGCATATCTTTGGTCACAGGTGGGTTAGAAGAAACAAACTCAAGTAACTTTGCTATGGCATAACCTAGAGTAATAGGAAGAGAAATGACTCTTACTCTAACACCTATTATTTTAGCAACTTCATGAATGAGCTTTTCTCTGGTTAATGCAGTAGGACCTGCAAGAGCTCTAATACCATCTGTAGATTCAGGCCTTAAAAGAGATCTTTTTATATCTTTTTTAATGACTTCAATAATGTCGTTTGCATAAATAGGCTGTTCTAAACTCGCTTTTCTAAAGGTAAGGGCTATTTTAGAAAGGGCATTTTTTTTTAAAGCAAGACTGGCATAATCATCTTTACCAAGGACCATGGGGACTTGCAGTATCAAGCAAGGAATTTCAGAATCTAAAAAGGCTTTCTCTGCTAATCCTCTAGAAGCAAAACACCTATTATTAGAGGTTTCATTTGAACCCAGTATGCTAATGTAACAACTCTTCTCTATGCCTGTATCTTTAATTGCTTCAAGCACAGCTTCAGTTGTTTTCCCATGAACAAAATCAAATTTATTTTGTTGATTCTCTTTAATTGTCCCCACTAGATGTACAAAGTATCTGCATGGTTTAGCTAGTTTTTTTAAAGAAGGCAAATCAAGATAATTACAGTTAACTACTTCAGTATTTTGTATATTATTTTGGTTAACAAAGCTCATAAGGTCATCTTTAGCCTTCTCCGATCTGACTACGGCACAAACTTGATAATCAGTATTCGAGAGTAAGAAATTCTTACCTAAATTACCATTAGCACCAGTAACTAAAATTTTGTATTTCATGCCGCTAATCACCTAATAAAGTCCATAATCTTTCAGACATAGAAATTAAAGTTGAAATAACTAAAATCCACGAGCAAATAATTAAAAATTGACCCAATTGAACAAAGCTGATGGAACTAGAAAACACACAAAGGCTTGTTAAGACATAATAAGCAATTCCATTTGATCGCCCCAAAAAACTTGTTCTTAAATTATGACCAGCTAGTGCTTTCGAGTCTAAAACGTATTGAAGAAAAGAGGCTAAGACTAATATTGGAAGTATTAAAGGTATGTCATGCGTTATGTTTAAAATAAATAATAAAACTGCCACTAAAATAGCATCGCAAGAATGATCTAAAAGTCCACCTAGTGAAGATTCTTGGCTATTCCTTCTAGCGATGGGTCCGTCAATCAAATCGCTTATTATTGCTAAAATTAGTAAGCAACCAGCAAACAACCAGAGGTTAGAAAGCATAGTCCATGCAATAACTGGAGTAATTAGTAATCTAAATAAACTTAAAGAGTTTGCTAGGGTAAGAACTGATTTCACTTATTTTGATTGTTCACCAAATAGTTCTTTATTAGCTCTGGGTAAAAACATCAAACCTATAACTGCATTGAATAAAATAAAGAAGTTATGTTGCAGGAAGCCAAAAGCAGCCATTTGACCTTCATTCTCAGGAAAGAGGATCACCCAGGAAGTTATTGCAGCTGCCCGCATCGGGGTAGGAACCGTTGCGGCAAAAAATATTACTGGTAGAAGAGGTAATAAAGTCATTGAAGAGACTTCAACCCCAAAGAAACCAAGTGCAGCAGAATAAACAAATACAGCTGCTATCAGTAAAGGAGATCTGAGTAGGAAGAAAGCTCCATAATGTTTGAGTTTAGCCAATCTAAAAGCATGGAAAATTTCTAAGTTTCTAATTCTGTTTTCTTGGAACAATGGTCCTCGAAAAAAGAATACCCATAAAGCAAAGAAGATAGCTCCACCTATAGCAATGTACTGAATAAGTCCAAAAACCTCAGGTAAATCCTGTCCTCCCAAAGTAAAACCTATAGTAGCCCAAACTAATAAATAGAATATTTCACAAAACATTATAAATAGCATTAGTGAAGCAACTTCCCAGCCTGGCACTTGATCGCGTTTATTTAAGTAATAAGCCATAGCACCTTTCCCAATTTGCTCATTAAACATCGAGATGATGTAGGCACTTGCACGAATGGGTAGGATGTTTGTGTACTTGATATCTTTGATAAACCAATTCAGTGCTCTGGTTATAATTAAAGTATCTATAGAGAAATATAGTAAACAGTATCCGGTCATCATTAAGAGCCAAGGAATCCAGTTAACAGCTGCGAAAACAACTAACATGTATTCAAATAATGACAAGCCTTCTCTCAAAGCAGCGCCATTCAATCTTGTATATATGTAGTAAAAACATGCAATCGTAATACCTAGCAGTATTATCTTTCCAAGGTTATTGGATTTTTTAGGATTGTTTTCAGGTGTGCTCAATTTTTGCTCTAATAAAGAGGGTTTAAACCTTCCCAGATTTAATAGTTTAAGTTACATTAGAAGATCATGCTAAATTGGTCAACAGTTCTTCCTCAGCCTAATAATAACTATTCAGGCTCTAAGATTTCTCTTTATTACCTGATGTTATTAGCTTGTATCTTTACTTTTCGTGGCTGTGTTCATTATTTTGCTCCGGATGGAGGTAATGGAATTATTGCAGGTATACCTTTAGAAACTTATCCAGAAGGAGCTGAGCAAACTATTAATACGTTCGCTGGTATTTTTGGAAAGTATCATTTGATAGAGGCAGTATTAGCTTGGCTGATTATTTTTAGATGGAGGGCTTTGATCCCAATTTTTTTTCTATATCTTGGAATAACTGAGATTCTGGGACTTATTTTAATAAACTGGAAACCATTACCCGTTACACCGCCAGGGGAAATAGGAGCTTATCTGTTATTTCCTCTTACTTTGATTGCTTTTCTTTTATCTATCAAACAACCCAAATGATTCTTAACCAAGAACAATTTTCTTTTTTTAAAGTAAATGGTTACTTAATAATCCCAAAGATTCTTGATCCAGCTCTTTGCAAAAAAGCTCGTGATTTACTTTGGTCTTCTTTACCAAAAGATACAAATATTAAAAGAGACGACCTTTCAACTCATGTAGGTCCCTTTACAGAAAAAGATATAGAAGAAGATGTGACCAATCTTCGTCAAGGATATAAGTGGCAGCTCAGATCAATAGGTACTGATCAGTTGATGATTGACCTAGTTTATTCAGAAGTTTTACAACAAATTGCTGAAGAGCTTCTAGGTAAAGATACTTTAGTTAAACCAAAAATAGGGGGGAAAACTATGGGTCAGCATGGAGCAGCTTGGCCAGGTGGTCCAGTTGATCCAGCATTAGACAATGAAGGAGCTAGGGGCATTTACGCAACGCTACCTTATGGAAATAAGGAGAAAGAACCCGATTTTTGTCACAGTGATGGGCATCCCTTTAATTTAAGTTTAGTTGGGTTAATTGACGAGGTACTTCCTAAAGGAGGTGCCTTCAAAGTTTGGCCAGGTTCTCATAAAAGACTCTATCCAACTTTTCAAATGCAATATGACCAACCAAGAATAGCTTATTACGAGCACTTACCATCTTATAAGGGCATTATTCAATCTGAGGCTTATGAGGAAGAAATAAAAAAAGTGATGCAAGACACTAAACCAGTTGATTGCTATGGCTCGGAAGGTGACGTTGTTTTCTGGCACCATAGATTGGCTCACATGGCTGGTCACAATTATTCCAATAAAATGAGGCTGGCGGTTTTAGGGGACTTTATAAAAAAAGACTTAGATGAGAATAGGGCTAAACCGCCTCAAGAAAATATGTGGCAAGATTGGTCTCTACATTTAAATGAAGCTACAGAAACTTATTCGGATGAAATGGCTAGATTGCAAAGGCTAATTTAATAATGAAAGCACCAATTGAATTTACCAAGGAATTTATTGATGAGAATTCTCCTCATGATGAACAGATTTATAGTAATTTCTTAAAATCAGGAGAACCCTTTCGATCTATTTTTGAGAATAATCCTTGGTTAATTCCACCCGATATTAAAAAGCCACTTGAGTGGGGGACAGGTATGTATTGGGACACTACTGTGGCAAGGAAACATGAATATTGGAAAGAATTTGATTTACCTAAACCCACCAAAGACATTAAACAAATGAGAAGAGACATCAAAGAGTGGGGCTTTTGTTTAATTGAAGATGCAATGTCTAAACAGCAGTGTGATCGTTTTCTTAATCGCTTACTTGATCAAGCGGCTGGTGAGAAATTAGCTGGTGTTGATCAGCCAACTCCATCTGGTCAGTACATAAATACTCTAATTAACAAAGGAGAAGTCTTCGCTCAATGCATAGAGCAAGATCCCGAAGCTGTTCAAGCTGGCCCTGTTATTGAGCAGATAATGGATGAGACATTAGGTAAAGGTTGGATATGTCATAGCTTTCTTTCAAATGGCTCTGATCCTGGAGGGTATCCTCAGGGTTTGCATATTGATCAAGGCCCTTTGCTTCCTTGGGTTACTGAAGAAGCACCAGCTCTTTTTAATACTATGTACATCCCTCAAGATATTAATGAAGAAAATGGAGGTACACTTGTTATTCCAGGCAGTCATAAGATTCTTATTAAAGCAGGTAGCGGAGGCAAGGTTGGCAAGTTACCGCCAACTATAAATCTAGAAGCTAAGGCCGGAACAATTATGCTTTTTGATGGAAGGATGTTACACGGAACAGGAGTAAATAGAACAGATAAACAAAGATTTGTAGCCACGATGAGCAATGTAAAAGCTTGGACTAGAACCCAAGAAAACTGGGTTATCTCAGTAGCACCTGATGTGTTAGAAAAGGCAAGCCCTAAGTTACTACATAGAATTGGTTTACAGGCTTTAACTTATGGATCAACCATTGAAGGATTTGGTTTAGGAGCTCCAGGAAGAATTGGAGATCAGTGGGGCAGTATCAAACAATTTAGAACAGCTTATGACAGAGGTGAATACGAAAGAGTAAGGGAGTTATCAGGTAATTCACCGAAAAAGGAATTAAACAAAAAATATACTGTTAGAGAAGCAATTAAAAGGGCTCGAGAGTCAATTAAAACTAAATAAAATTATTTTAAAGAAGGCATTCTTGGTTTTGTTCCGATGATGCCTTTCTCTCTAAGTCTATCTATGTCTGTTTGAGTCAGTTGCAAAATTCCTGAAAGAATTTCTTCATTATGTTGTCCTAGGGTAGGAGAAGGAGTTTTGACTGGAAACCTCTCACCGTTAACTATAAAAGGAGCTGAAGGATTCGGTTGATTACCAACCACAGCCCTGTCCAGCCACTGCCAAAAGCCCCTGGAACTAAGGTGAGGATCATTAAGCAGAGAAGGCATGTTATGGGTGGCTGCAGCGGGAATCTTTGCTTCTTGTAGAAGATACATCAGTTTTTGTGCTTCCAGGGTTGTTGTCCATTCAGCAACAGCTTTATCCAGTTCATTTAATCGAGAAAGTCTATCTTGTAAATCACCGAATTGGTTAAAAGTTTTTCCACCTAATTTTTTAAGATTTAACCACTGCTCTTCATTAAAGATTTGGATAACTATCCATTTATCATCCCCCTTACAAGGGTACACTCCATAAGGGGAAAAAAATTCAGATTTATTTCCATTTCTTGCTGGTTCTTTAGCTTTGGCTGTAAATTCTGTAATTCCATGTGAAGCTAAAGGAAAGAGTGATTCCACTTGAGATAAATCTACAAATTGTCCTTTACCTGTCTTTGCTTGATACCTTAAAGCGATCAAAAGGGCAGACACTCCATTCAAGCCAGCAACAGCATCTCCATAAGCTATGTGGTGCATCATGGGCGGATCTGTAGAATCACCGCTTACGTGAGGTAACCCAGATGATTGTTCCACAGTAGAACCATAGGCTCTAAACATCTTCCAAGGACCTGTTGAGCCAAATGCATGCATTGATAATAAGATGATGTCTTTTTTTTCTTTTTTGAATACTTCATATCCAAGATTTAGTTTTGGTAAAACACTCCCAGAAAAATTCTCCATCACAGCATTAGCTGTTTTTACTAACTTAAGAAGCAGTTCTCTTCCTTCTGGGTTAGATAAATCTAAAGTGATATTTCGATTATTTCGATTTACAGAATTAAAGGCAGGAGATTTTTCAGCTCCGTCTTCATCGATCCATTCTTGCGTTGCTTCCCAACTCCTCCACCAGTCAAAATTCTCGCAACTTTCTACTTTTATAACATCGGCACCTAAATCAGCTAAATTTCTTGCTGCCAAAGGGCCGGCCCAACCCATACTCAAGTCAATGATGCGTATACCTTCCAAGGGGAGGTTATGCTTCATCCGAAAACTCCTTAGTGTGTTCACCTAATTTTGCAACTTTGCCACCTATCAACGGAGGTGTATCCATTAATCTAAAAGGAATGCTAGGTACCTTTAAATCCAAACCGCCAGGAAGCTTAGCCGACCCAAAGGCTTCTCTTTCTAAGAATTGATCTACATTTAAAAGTTCTTCCATGGTAGGGACTCTGGCTAAAGGTATGCCCTTTTTTTGAGCTCTGTAAAAAAGATCATTGGAAGAAAAAGTTAATAGTTTTTCCTGGATGACTGGTTCAATAATATCTATATTCTCTAATCTTCCTGATGAGGTTTGATATTCAGGAACGGAAGCAAATTCTTCCATATTTAGTAGGTTGCAAAATGAGTGCCATTGGTTGGGGGTTAATACCGTTAAACCAATCCAGCCTTCTTTGCATGGAAAAACACCTAAGGGGTATGTGGGTGCAAATCTATTTACTCCTAATCGCCTTCCTTCTAAACCAGTATTGAAAAAAGAAACAGCGCCAACTTCTGTAAGACATAAGCAGGCTTCGAATATACTGGTTTCTATATGATTAATATTTTTACTATTGCCTAACTCACTTCCCAAGACCTGACCCAAACTTCCAACAAATGCAGCCATTCCACCAATAATCTGAGCTTGATATCCTGTTGGAATAATTGGTGGTCCTTCCACAGAGCCTAGTATTCTAAGCATTCCATTCAAGGCAAAGCATTGTGCATCCGTTCCTATAAAATCTTCGTATTCACCGCCTTTTCCGAACCAGCTAATCTCAGATACAACGCCTTCTGCTTTAAGAGTAAGATCTGAATTTTCTCCATTGGTAAGAATTAAGTCTGCCTTGGATATTAATTTATCCATAGAATTTTTTGTTAACTCATTCCTAATTAAGCTAAGCTTATTGGTGTTCAGATAAGCGTGCATGGCACTTTCATTATTCTCTTTTATGAAAGGAGGAGTATTACGTGTTTCAAAACCTGATTTGGGTTCAAGATTTATAACTTCAGCTCCATAATCACAGAAAATCTTAGAACAATATTCGGTACTTATTGAACCGCTAATATCTACTACCTTCATCCCTTCTAAAGCCTTGTTCATGAGTCTATCTAATCAAATTTTTAGTCTTTTTTCTTCAATTACTGATAATTTGATTCTGGCTCTAGATTGTACTTGTCAGAAAATGGTATTAACATTATTAACAAATCAGTTTTTTAAAGGGGGATTTTATGTTTACTAGGATGGATGAAGGTACAAGAGAAGACTGGGAACATATTGGTGCTGAACACCTTCCACACATAGTGGATATGCCAAATAGAATCATAGGAATGTTAGAGCAACTTGAAGGCTTTACTGGAGGTTTTGCAGTTAACCAACTTCATCATTGTTTGCAGACTGCCACCATGGCTAGGAACGCTGAAGCAAGTGATGAAATGGTTTTAATTAGCCTAATTCATGATATTGGTAAGGTTATTAATGTTATAGGTCACGGAGAAATTTGTGCTGAAATTATTAAACCCTATGTCAGTGAAGATGCTTATCACATCATCAGAACCCATCAAGATTTTCAAGGTGAACACTATTATCATTACCAGGGAAAACCAACTGATCTAAGGAAACAATACGTTAATGAATCCTGGTATGAGAAAGCAAGAGAGTTTACAGACGATTGGGACCAACAGGCTTTTGACCCAGAGTTTGAAGTTGATAGCTTAGATAGCTTTAAACCTTTAATTCAGCAATTTTTTGGTGCTCCTCAACAAGCTTAGCTTGTGCATCAACTTTCTCACAAAGAAAGCTTAACTCACACTTCTGAGATAGCCGAACAGAGCTATTTAATTAAAGAGGTATAAGATGGAATTATGGACTTCGCCAACACCTAACGGTTGGAAGATTAATATTATGGTTGAAGAACTAATTGAACAGGGCGTGGATTTACCAGACATCAAAATCAGAAGTATAGATTTACAAAAGGGAGAACAATTTTTAGAAGAGTTTGTAAAACATAACCCTAATCAGAAGATTCCTGTATTAATTGACGGTGAAAAAAGCATTATGGAAAGTGGTGCAATACTACAATATTTGGCTGAAAAATACCCTACAAGCCTTTTACCATCTGATGATACAAAATGGGATGTTCTGCCTTGGCTGTATTGGCAAGTAGCTAATTTAGGGCCTGTCTTTGGGAATAAACTAAGTTACACCAGATACATGGAAGATGTTGAGGAATTATTAAAGTCTCACCCTTTAGAGAGATTTGGAAATGAAGCCAATCGTTTACTGAAAGTTATGGACAGTCAATTGTCTAAACATAAGTTCATATGTAGTGATAATTTTACGATAGCTGATATAGCCATATACCCTTGGGTCAGAGGATGGAAATGGAGCAAAATTAATATAACCAAATACCAACGCATTGTAGATTGGGTAGAAAGAGTAAGAGCTAGACCTGCTGTTGGAAGAGGGCTTGCTTACGGTGTACCCAAAGAAGAAATAGATCAGTGGAGTGAAGAGAGGAAAGCCCGATATGCTTCATCGGGCTCAAACATCGCTTCAAATAAAAATTTAGATAGAAGTTAACGTCTACAAAAATTAGCTAAACTTAAAGCTGTTTCATCGCTTACTTCCATACATCCCAAGAAAATTTCAGTTCCATGAATTGTACCCATTACTTGTCTGCATTGAGCTTCTACATCTGCTTCTCTAAGCAACCGATAGAAATTGACACCTTCATCTCTTAAAGGGTCGCATTCATTGACAATAATATAAGTTCTTGGAAGGCCTTTCACGTCCTCAACAGTACAAAATCCTGGCCAAGCTAGAGGGTTTTTATTATTAAATTCTTCGATTCCATACACTATTGCTCCATGAGAAATTCCACTAGAACTATGAAGCGAAAGCAGTAAACCTTCATTTTCTTCAGAAGAAGGATTTTCAGGAAGGGGCCAGGCTCCTGCAATATATGGGCAGATGGGGTACATGCCTGTTATTAAATCCAGGTGGCCTTCTTGTTTGAGCCTTAAGGTGGTAGCTATAGTAAGATTCCCTCCTCCGCTTTCACCTGCAATTACGATCTTATTTTTATCAATATTTAATTCAGAACTATTTGCATGTACCCATTTTATTCCTGATACACAGTCATTTAAACCTGCAGGATAAGGAGCAACTTCTTCAGCTGAAGATGCCCAACGAGCATTCCTAAAATCAACCATTGCTACAGCTACATTTTGTCTTGCGATGCATCGTCCCCAAGCTTGATAGAGTTCATCAAAGCAAGAAGACATTTCCATTCCACCTCCATGAATGTAGTAAACGCAAGGTAAAGTTTCATCAGTATCAGGTCTTATGTACTGTATCTTAATAGTGTTTCCATCAGGATCAGAGACAAACTCTTTTGTTGTGGTACTTAGACCATCACTCGGGACTACATCTTTAAGATGAGGCGCATTATTTATCTGATTCATTATTTCTTTACCTGCCTGAGCTTCTTCTGTTTCTTCAAACGCCATCATTTCTTCTCTAGTGGTATGCTCGGTTAAAACTGAGTCTATTTCTATGAGGCCAAAGACATCTTTAATTCTTTTATCTATCCTTGGATCTTTCGATATTTTATTAGCCATAATTATTTCCCTTTAAAAACTGGTTCTTTCTTTTCTACAAAAGCTTTGGTTGCATTCCTGTGATCTTCTGTTTGGCCACAATGGATATGATGCGTTGCTTCTAAATCCAGGCAATCATCTACTTCTCCTGACATCGCTCTGTTCAGATTTTCTTTCATATACCTGTAGGCAACAGAAGGACCGTTAGCTAATCTTAAAGCTACTTCCATCGTTTTTTCTTCTAACTCCTCTGGTTTGCAAACCCAGTTTGTTAAACCCAAAGTTAAAGCTTCATTAGCACTTACTCTTTCTGAAAGATAATAGAGTTCTCTGGCTTTAGCCGAACCGATCAATTGAGTCATGAAGTAACTACCGCCGTAGTCTCCAGAAAACCCAACTCTTGCAAAGGCAGTTGTTAAGAAGGCATTGCTAGCCATAATTCTCAAATCACAAGCTAAAGCATAAGACAGTCCAGCTCCAGCAGCAGCTCCAGGTAATGAAGCCAAGGTAGGTTTCGGCATTTTAAAAAGCTTTCCTGAAGTAGCTCTTTGGTGAACTCTTTGTCGATGAATTGCTGAATCTATTGTATTTGTTCCAACTGTGCCATCGCCTGAGGATGCCATTCCTTTCACATCTCCTCCTGCACAAAAACCCTTACCAGCTCCCGTTAAAACAACGCAACGTATTTCTGTATCAGTTTCAAATTGGGCTAGCATCTCCTGCATAGCAGCATTCATCTCGCCTGACATGGCATTTCTGGCTTCCGGTCTATTCATGGTTAATAACCCTACACCATGTTCTTTCGAGGCAAGTAATTCTTGGGTTCCAGTATCTACTGTGCTCATTATATTTCTCCCTATTTATTATCTTTGTTATTCTACTAATGAAAGTAAAGATAGATAAAGCTTTTAAATGATATTAACCAGAATTTTCTTAACTCTCATTTTGCTGTTGCATATTCCATTAGTATTTTCTTCTATAAATCCAATAGTCAAAGAGCCTAAAAATGAAAACCCTAAGGCTATCTTAATGATTGGAAATAGTTTTATGTATTACAACAATGGTGTACACAACCCTTTAGTTAGACTAATTAGATCCAGTGAAGAACTTGGGAAGGGCCATAAGATAAGGTCAATTACCATAAATGGCTCCTCATTAAGTTGGCATGACGTTAGCTCTTATATTAAAAATCCAAACTTGGGATCTTTTTCCATCAATTCGAAGAACGTTCTTAAAAAATATAATTTTGAAGGCTTTGATATGGCCATCATGCAAGACTGTAGTCAGTGTCCAATTCATCCTGAAAGAAAGGAGTTATTTCATGACTACGTAGCTAAGCATAGCAATCTTCTAAAAAATAAAGACATAGAACCTGTGCTCATGATGACTTGGGCCTATAAAGATAAGCCTGAGATGGCAGATCAGTTATCTGAAGAATATACCCGCGCAGGAAATAAAAACGGAATTTTAGTTCTACCTGTTGGTTTAGCTTATAAAAATTCAATGGAGAAGTATCCTGAAATTGATCTATATCATCCAGATAAAAGGCATCCTAGTAAAGCAGGGACTTATCTTTCTGCCTGTGTAATGTTTACCTCTGTTTTTAAAACCTCGCCAGTAGGAAATCCTTACACCTTTGACCTAGAAAGCGATATAGCTCTTAAACTGCAAAGAATAGCTTGGCTTACCCATCAACAATATTATGAAAATTAAATCCTTAACGACTATTTTAGTTTTATTCTTGTTCTCTTTTTTTCCATTATCTGCAAAAGAAATATCCTTAATGACCTACAACGTAGAAAATCTTTTTGATAATAAAGATGATATAGGAAAAGACGATAAGGCATTTCTTCCACTGTCCTTTAAGAAAAATTCTTATCACAAGGGCCATTGTAAAAGTATTGAAGTTAAGAAATGGAGGAATGAATGCCTTTATTTAGATTGGAGTGAAGAAGCAAAGGAAAAAAAAATTTTCAACATAACCAAAGTAATTTCTTCTTTTGAAGGCAGTGGGCCAGACATCATAGCCTTCCAAGAAATTGAAAATATTGATGTTTTGAAACATTTATTTAATTCATTAAAACCTTTGGGTTATTTAGATTTTGTTTTATTAGAAGGTAAGGACTATCGGGGTATAGACAGTGCCATTGTCTCTAAATTTCCTATAAAAAGGTCTAAGCTTCATTACATAAAGTTTTCTGCTGGTTTCCCAACAAGAGACACTAGACCTATTTTGGAAGCTCAGATTGATTTATCAGGAAAGGTCTTTAGAGTTTACAGCGTGCACTTTCCAGCACCTTTTCTTGATGTTGAAATGCGAAAAAACGCTTTTACCGATTTGGAAAAGTTACTTAATTCCCATGAAGATCCAGCAGTAGCTATGGGTGATTTTAATGTCACTTCGGAAGAAGAAGCTAATCTTGAAATTTTTAAAGACCAATCAATAATTTGGACAATTTCTCACTTTGAGGGGTGCGCAGAATGTAAGGGAACTTACTACTATGAGCCTAAAGATGACTGGTCTTTCTTAGATGCTATCTTGATTTCCAAAGGAAGGGGAATAAGTTTTGATATCAATTCTATTGATGTATTGATTAATCAAAGTAATACTTTTGAAAACTCTTTTAAACCAATGGGTTTTAATGCAGTCTCTATGGAAGGGGTTTCAGACCATTTTCCGGTTGTAGCAAGAGTAAATATAGCTAACTAAGATTGATATAGTTTGCTCACTGATGAAGTTAAGAATAAGTCAGCATAGATGAATAAAGAAAAAACTTCCTTGTTTACTATTTTAGGAGGTATCACGTTGCTGATCATTGGAAATGCACCAGCCACAATATTACCTTTCATAGTTGGGACTCTAGAAGAAGGATTTAATTTAACTAAACAATCTATAGGTTTAGTTGTTTCCACTGAACTTGTAGCAATTGCTATAAGTGCTATCTTTTTTGGGTCTCAAATTTCTAGACTTAACATCAGGCTTTCAGCATTACTAGGTTGCTCTACTGTAGTAGTAGGTTATTTCTTATGTACTTTAGTTGAGACTATTGAATATCTACAGGTAATTAGAGGGTTATCAGGTATAGGGAGTGGTTTGCTTATATCTTGTGGGCATAAAGTTCTATCTTCTTCTCAAAACCCAGAGAAAACTTATTCTGCTTACCTTCTTATTACAAGCTTATGTGGTGCAACCTTTATATGGATTGCAGGTATAGCGGCTGAAAATGGTGGTTACTATCAAGTATTCAGTACTTTCGGATTTATATTCCTGCTTTTAGCTCCTTTGCTCTTTTTTATTAAATTACAAGGTTCAACAATAGAAGCAGAAGAGGAAGTTAGTGGTTTTTCTATTTACTCACCAATTTTTGTTTTTATGATTTTAGGCATTTTCTTTTTCTCAATAACTTCTGGGGGAATGTGGGCATTTAATGAAAGGCTAGGAGTAGAAATAGGTTTATCACAATCAGTAATAGGTAAGATTTTATCATTGGCTTTGCTAATGGGTCTTTTAGCACCAATTTTAGTTTGGTTTGTTGGGGATAAATTTGGAAGAAAGAAACCGATACTATTCTGTTTTGTAGTGGTGTTATTGAGTTACGTTTACATGTTAAGTTACATGAATATAACTAGCTACATAACAGGAAATCTAGTTTGGAACTTTATTTTTATTGTTGCTTATATTTATGCCCTAGCAGCGGCGGCTAGTTTAAGTCCAGAGGGTAAATTGGCTTCATGGATGAATGCAACCGGTTTAATTTCGCAGGCTTCTTCTCCAGTAATTTTTGGCTGGATACTTGGTAATCAATCTTTCACCCATTTACTTCCCTATTTAGTAGCTTCAATTCTAATCTCTTATCTGCTTATATCGTTGACTAAGAATCAATTAGACTTGTAAAGTAGAATCAAGGAGAAAAAAAATGAAGTCACATCCACTAGAAAGCTTAACAGCTGATGAGATAAATAGGGCTGTTCATCTTTACAGGTCTCATGGCAAGGCAGATGAAAATACTTTATTTACTAATATAACTTTAGTTGAGCCAAGCAAAGAAACTGTCAGGGATTATAAGGAAGGACAGGAATTTGATAGGTCAGTAAAAATTGTTGGGGTTGATTCTAATCCTGATGGAGGCTTTGTTGCTTCTATAGATTTAAAAAAAGAAAAGGTCATTGGAATAGAAAGATTATCTAATGAAGCTCAGGCTGCCTATAGTTTAGCAGAGGTTGGTTTAGCCACGATTCTAACCAAGAAAAATGAAGAGTATCAAGATGCTCTCAAGAAAAGGGGTGTCACGAATTTAGACCTTGTCCAAATAGATCCTTGGCCAGCTGGAGGAGTAGTTCATGAGTCCATTAAACCAGGGCATAGAGCAATGAGAACTATTTCTTTTCTTAAAGAAAATGAAACAGACAACGCGTATGCAAAACCAATACAGGGGGTTATATCGCATGTTGATTTAACTCTTAAAGAAGTTACCTGTATAGAGGATTTTGGTGTGGTTCCAGTTCCTAAAGCACATGCAAGATATGATTCTGATTCTCAGTCAGAACTTAGAGAACAGCCTAAGCCAATTGAAATAACTCAACCTGAAGGTGCAGGATTTGAAGTGAAAGGTAATCATATTTCTTGGGAAGGTTGGCAACTTAGAGTTTCCATTCATCCAGTTGAAGGTCCTGTTCTACATCAAGTTTCTCTAAATGAAAGGCCTATCCTTTTTCGCGCATCTCTAGCAGATATGGTAGTTCCTTATGGTTCAGCTGACCCAATGCATAGCTGGAAGGCCGTTCATGATGGAACTGAGTATGGACTTGGAAACTTAACAAATTCTTTAACTTTGGGATGTGACTGTCTAGGAGAAATTCATTATTTAGATGCAAATATTCTTATGTTTGATGGCTCTGTAAATCTTATTGAAAATGCTATTTGTATTCATGAAGAAGATTTTGGTATCCAATGGAAACACATGGATTTTAATGGATTTATCCCTACCGAAGTAAGGAGATCAAGAAGATTGGTCGTGAGTTCTATTTCTACTATAGGAAACTATGATTATGGAGTCTTTTGGTATCTGTATTTAGATGGCACGATTCAAGTTGAAATGAAACTTACTGGTATAGTTGGTATAAGCGCTTTCGATGAAAATCTTCATAATCCAGAACAAGACTTAAAGATTACTGAAGAACTGGTGTCACCATTACATCAGCATTTGTTTTGTATAAGGTTGGATTGGGATTTAGATGGAGGTAACAATGAATTGCATGAAAGTGAAGTAGTTGCTCTACCGGTAAGTAAAGACAACCCCAATGGCATGCAATTAAGGAATGTAACTACACATTTAAGAAATGAGAGTGAAGCGAAGAGAGATATTTCACCTTCTTCAAGTAGAGTATGGAAGATTATAAATCCTGAAAAAATTAATTCAGTAGGACTTCCTGTGGGATATAAGTTGTTGCCTGGGAATACGCCGAGTCTTTTAGCCCATCCAGATTCACCACCAGGTATAAGAGCATCTTTCGCTAAGCATAATTTATGGGCAACTCCGTTTAATGAAGAAGAACAATATGCAGGAGGTGCTCATCCGGTAATGCATTCTGGACAAGGCGGTTTAGAAGATATTACTTCTAATGATAGGGATATAAGTAATTGTGACCTGGTAATGTGGCACACTTTTGGTTTAACGCATGTACCAAGACCAGAAGATTGGCCTGTCATGCCAGTGGAATATTGTGGTTTTCATCTAATACCAGTTGGCTTTTTTGATAAAAATCCTACAATCAATTTACCACCCTCTTGCAAAGGCAATAGTAAATCAAATAAAGGGAAATAGAGATGCTCATAGAACAGATTTGGACTGGAAATGCCTATAGAAATTTTAATTATCTTTTAGCTTGCGAAGAAACTGGAGAGGCTTTAGCTATAGATCCTCTAGATTATGATAAATGCTTATCAAAAGCTAAAGACAAAGGCTGGGAAATCACGCAAATACTTAACACCCATGAACATGGTGACCATACAGGTGGAAACCAGCCTGTGATAGAAGCTACTGGAGCAAAGCTAATAGCTCATAAAAATGCTAGTGGGAAAATAGAGGGGATGGACATAGGTCTAGGTGCAGGCGATGTGGTTAAAGTAGGTAATTCAGTTGAATTACTTGCATTAGATACACCCGGTCATACTATGAGTCATATTTGTTTACTTTCAAAAACAGATACGCCTGCCTTGTTTTCTGGAGATACTTTATTTAATGCAGGGGCAGGCAATTGCCATGGAGGAGGGCACCCTGAAGAGTTATACGAAACTTTTGTTTCTCAACTGGAGAAGTTACCCGAAAATACTTTGATATACCCGGGACACGATTATTTAACTAATAATATAGGGTTCACTTTAGATCGAGAGCCAGATAACCAAATAGCCTCTGAATTAATGAAGGAACTTGAAGGTTCTCACGATCCAGAAAACCCTTTAGTTACAGACCTTAAAAAAGAAAAAGAGATTAATACGTTTTTTCGTCTGCAAAACCCCACAATCATTTCAAGACTTAAAGATACCTTTTCTGATTTGCCTGAAAACCCTTCCTCTAAGGAAGTCTTTATCAAACTTAGAGAATTAAGGAATAACTGGTAAAAATCTTTAACTATAGATTTTTATGACTTCCGTCACAAAAGGCACCTTTAGAGCTATTTTTGCAGCCACAAAAATAAACTTCTTGATCTTCATCAAAAGTTACTTTTTCTGGTAAGAAGTTAGTTCCTTCATGCGAACCATCACAGAAAGGTTGTTTAGAACTTAGGCCACATCGACACCAATAGTAACTTTTATCTGATACGACGGTTTCTTTGAATGGAAACTTTTGAACGATCTTTGCTTCAGACATAATCTTCCTCCTCAAAGAACCAAGTTAGCATATTTTTTAGATGTAGAATCCCAATGAGAATGAGATTACTTCTCATTACATTTTGATGAAGCTTTTAATTGTAGTTAGCTTTCTACGTGATAAAGCTTATTGTAGATAACCCAGTCTTCTCCAATTTTAAGAAAGGATAGCGTATCTTTAAAAACCATCCCTATATAGCCATCTCTTACAATAGCTACTGCTGTTGAACCAGCAATCTCTATGGAAAGAATTTCTAATAGTTTATCTTCATTCTTTTCTGCAGGAGATGGCAACTGAGAGGCTACGAATTCTGCAAAGCTATCAACAGACTGCTCAGAAAGATTACCGTTTAAATAACCAGTTATCTTGGCATCCTTATGAAAAACTTGACGAACTTTTTCTTCGCTAGATTCATACATACTGTCAAAATAAAGTTGAACTGCTTCAGAAATTTTATTTTTATCTTCACTCATATTTTTCCTATTATTTAAATTTTATAATTAGGCGGAATTCTGAATCCACCCCTAACGTCCCTAATCATTTTGGAGACTTCAATGCAGGTTTTGTCTTCTAAATATGGGCCTGTAATTTGAAGGCCTACCGGTAAACCCGATTCCGTTAAACCGATGGGAGTGCTAGTGCTAGGTAGGTTCGCCATTACTGCTGGTCCTGCCCATAAAGTTGTGTCCCAGTACTCTCTTTCCTTACCATTAATTGTAAGACTTCTTTCAGCAAAGGGCCTGTGATCATGTTTAAGAGCTGGCTGAACGCAAACTGGGCATAAAATTACATCATAGTTCTCAAAAAAAGCTCTCCATTGTTG
>CEUZ01150242.1_pt1 | contig 19547 bp, 25 predicted proteins | sample 361511 | NCBI WGS metagenome assembly CEUZ01 (sample SAMEA2622822, study PRJEB7988) | marine metagenome | biome: marine biome (ENVO:00000447); feature: surface water layer (ENVO:00002042); material: "saline water (ENVO:00002010), including plankton (ENVO:xxxxxxxx)" | depth 5 m
GATAAATTCTATCCAGAATGGGATTTGTGGGATCAGTTCTTAGATGATGCAATGAATACTGCAATGGCTCTTGATGCCCTCAAAACCTCACATCCAATAGATGTTAAGGTCAACCATCCTTCAGAAATTAGAGAAATCTTTGATTCTATTTCATACGATAAAGGTGGATGTATTTTAAGAATGCTTGAGCATTTTGTCACAGACAAAAATTTCCAAATGGGATTACAAAAATATCTAAAGAAGTATGCATATTCCAATGCTGAGGGCAAAGATTTATGGAAGGCAATTGGAAGTGTAGCAAAAAAACCAATTGATGGGATGATGAAATCATGGATAAATCAAGTTGGATTTCCACTTTTGAGTGTTTCAAGAAAAAATTCGACAATTTCATTAAAACAGAATCGTTATCTTTTGGAAGAAACAAAATCACATAAGAAGGGATTATGGCAAATTCCTTTAATTATTGACGAAGGAAATCTCAGAACCTCTTTAATCATGAAGAAAAAATCTGATTCTATCAAATTAAAAAACAATGATAGAAATTTTATCATTAACTCAGGCCGAACTGGATTTTATCGTGTAAACTACGATTCTGAAATTATAGAAAATCTCTCTCTTTTAATTGATGAGAAAATACTTGATTATGTTGATAGATGGAGCATACAAAATGATTATTATTCACAATGTGTAACAGGCCAAAAGAAATTACAGGATTATCTTGATTTTTCTAATGTATATTTTGATGAAGATAATTATATTTCTTCCTTAAATTTAGCACAGCATCTTTATTCATTATACATATTAACACATAAAGAAAGATTTTCTGAAGAAATTAAACAATATGCTTTGAATTTCCTTAGAACAATTTTTGATAGATTAGGTTGGAATGCAAAAAAAGGCGAACCACACACAAATGCATTACTTAGGAGTTTTGTAATTTCTGGTCTTGGGAAACTAGGTGATGAAGAAATATTAAAAGAATCTAAATGCCGTTTTGAAAAATTCATAAAGAATCAAAATAGTCTATCTGCTGATCTTCAAGAAACTGTATTTGTCTTAACTGCATGGTCAGGCAATGAAAAAACGTTCAAAAAATTTGTCTCATTATACAAAAAGGCATCTTCACAAGAAGAGAAATTACGATTTTTAGCAGGAATGTGTAATTTCAAACAAAAGAATCTTCTATTAAAAACACTAGATTTCACTTTAGGACCAGATGTTCGTTCCCAAAATATCCAACTTCCAATTATGAGAATTGCAGCAAACATACACGGTAAAGAATTTCTCTGGAATTGGCTAAAAAAGAATTGGAAGAGAATTGTGAAAAAAGCAGGCGTTGGAAATCCATTACTTAATCGTGTTGTAGCAAGTATTGGTCAAGTTGTTGATAACAAACAAGAAAAAGAAATTCGAAAATTCTTTAAACAAAATCCATTAAAAGGAACTGAAATGACTCTTGAGCAAACGTTAGAACGTGTAAGAGTGTCAACAAAATTCCTAAATTCAATTAAAAAAGAGTTTTCTTAATTGTTATCACAAAAAAACTTGATTATAATTCTAGTTGTAATGATAGTAGTAAGTTTAGTTGTTATACTCAATGCCTCTCAAAAAAACACATCTGATTTTTCACATTTTTCATTTGATGCAGTTTTTATAAAAAATGAAAATTATATACTCATCACATTTGAGGATAAATCTAATAAATCATCATTTGCAATTTTAGAAATTTTGGGAATGGAAGATACATTTCATAAAGAATTTATGATTAATGGTTCATTTTCAGAAAAAGTACCAATTAATGCTCTTCCAAAACATGGTTGGAAAACTATTCCAGTTACACTTGAAATAACATATGATAAATCAACAATTATTAAAATGAAAACAGAAATTCATGATCAAAATACAATTTCTCCTGAAATAATTTTTAGTTATGGATAATTTTTTTAAAATTGTTTTTTTAAATTTTTTAATGATTTAGAATAAAAATTTGACAAAAATTCTATGAATTGATTAAATTCTTTTTTTGTTGAATCAGATGCAAAAAATGACTCCCATGTAATTTTGACTGTTTTATTAATTTTTACAAGTGATATGGTCGCATGATATGCATTTAGTGGGAGACCTGATAGTGCAATATATGAAAAATATTCTTTTGGTTTCCAACCAGTAATATATTCTTCAACATTTGTACCATCTTCAAATGAGATCAATCTTCTAGCACCAACACCAATTCTTTTTTCTCCAATTAACGTTGTAGATTTTTGTCCTTCTAGCCAGTCCAATTTGTTTATTTTACTAATTTTTAACCAAGCATGTTCTAAATCAGTATTAATTTTAATTGAATTTTTTACAGACCCTGAATTCATATCACATAACTAAAATTCTCAAATGTATATATTTCAATTATTTATTGTATGAATATGGTTTTTGGTTGGAGTAAAAAAAAGAAAGATAACACAGGCAAGTCAATAATTTCACCTGAACAAAATATATCTAAATCAATTACTCTTGATGAAATTCCAGATATTTTAGATAACATAGTAACATTACGAAAAAAAACACTTACTGCAGAAATAAAATCACATAGAAATCGTATTGATCCAGAACGTGAATTATTACTAAAAATTGCAAATGAATTTCAGAACGATAATTTAAACACTGATGATTTAGATCCTCATTTACAAATAATCGTTAATCGAGGAAAAAAAGAAATTGTTTCATCAATTAAGAATGAACTGAATAATCCTTTTCCAGAAGTAAATTCGTTCGATGATGCAATACGTTTTAAAAAAATCTCATCCACAAGAATTAAAACAGTAGGTACAATGCTCGGAAAGCACTCACGTGCCATTCATATTTTAGCATCTAAATATGCAAAAAAAATAAAAGATGATTTAGAAGATCTCACAGATAATCTTACTCATGTTGATGAATTAATTGAAAATTTTTCAGATACTGAAAATTATATTAATGAAATTTCTGAACTTCTTACAACAAGAGAAAATACTTTAGATAATATAATCAAATTGAATAATCGCAAAAAAGAATTATTGATAACAAAAGAAGAGAAATCAAAAAATATTCTGGAATTAAAAAATACTATTGAAAAAATTAAACAATCATCAGAATATCTTTCATATATAGATGTGAAATCAGAATTTGATGAATTTAATTCAAAAAAAGATCAAATTCGACGTAGAATAAATGACGAATTTACGAAAGTGTCAAGGCCATTAGGAAAATTTATTCATATATCATCACATGATAAAGAATTGAAACAGTTAACTCAAGATCTATCTTCATCACCTTTTGATATACTAAATTCAGAAAATCTTGTTAATATCAAATCTGTTTTTGATGCTGTAATGATTGGAATTGATAATGGTTCTGTTTCAGTTAAAGATGTATCAAAAGCAAAACAGAGTATAATGGAGGTAAAAGAAATGTTACCATCATTGATTTCTGAAAAAGAAGCATTTGATTCAAAAAAACTTAGCCTACAAGAAAAACTTGAAAATTTTGATCATAGTTCATTACATAATGCTGAAAGCGATCTTGAACATGAAGAAAATGACATTAGTGATGTTTTATCCAAAACTAAGTCTATTGATGAAGAAATTCTTGAATTAACACAAAATCTACCAAAATTACTTGTGCAAGTAGAAACATTTCTCAAGAATGTTACTGCAACATCCTATACCATTACTGTAGATACTAAATGATTTTCAAGACAAAAAAACTAGAAAGAAGTCTTGTTTTTCTTAATGAAACTCGTGATGGCATCCTCTCTTACTCTAAAATCAATCATCCTAATGAGATGATTTTGATTTTAAAAGGACATTCAAAGAAGGGAAAGATGCTTGTGGAAAGTCTTGTAGTTCCACCCTTTGATGAAACAGGACCAACTTTTGCAGGTTTTCCTTCAAACCAACTCCCTTTTGATGCTGATTATATAGGAATGGTACATTCCCATCCTTCAGGAAGTGCTGAACCATCACTTGAGGATCTGGATAATTTTTTTGGTTTAGTTTCTGTAATTGTAAAATCACCATATGAGAATGATGACATATTTGCCTGGGATAGTTCTGGAAACTCCATTCCTATATTAGATGAATGACATTATGGAATAATTCTGACAAAACCTTATATCCGTAATTTGTTAATTTAATCTATAATGATAAATTACAAATCATATTTAATATTCTTATTTGCATCTTTAGCTGTTAGTATAGGTTTACAGATGGTCTTACCATTTCCATATGGTCTTGGCGCTGCACTTGCACTATTCATTGCATTTCCATTGATCCTAAGAAGAAGAATGATGAATAGAATGCGTGGTGGTTTTGGTTCTGGTTCTGGATCTGGCAGTTCAAGTGGATTTGGTGGAGGATTCTTTGGACAAAGTGGGGAGAAATCAGAGAAAGTAAAATATGAATGTCTTGTCTGTCATAAAGTTTACAATGCAAGAGAATGTCCACGCTGTGGTTCCACAATGAAACGTGCTATGTTTTAGTAAAAAATGGCACAAACTGATTTATCTCTTGACATAATACGAAAAAAAGTATTCTTTCATAACTCAATAGATGTTTGGATATCTGCATGTAATGAAAAAAATAAAGATTGGTTTAATACTGAAAATTATAAAAAATTTATTTCCTATCTCTTAAAAAATAATTTGCAATTGAAAGCATTTAATCTTTGTACACATGAAGCTGGTGCAACAGAAGAAAAGAAAACAAAATTTTCAGAACTTTTATCTGAAGAAAAAGACTCAAATCCTAACGCAGCAACTTATACAATCAAATTAACTGATCAATCTATTAATCTAATACGAAATTATGATTTTAATTAGATCATCTTTTAAGCTTGGGATTAACAATAGTATCTAATGCATTCCCAATAAACACAAACGCTAATCCAGTAATCGCAATAAGTATACCTGGAGGTACAATCCACCACCAGAATCCTTGTGCTGCTGCACCGTAGGTATTTGCATCATGAAGAATTTGACCCCATGTTGGAAATGAGGGATCACCTAATCCAAGAAAACTTAATCCCGCTTCTGTAGTTATTGCTGCTGGGACAGAGATTGCAATACTTGCAAATGCATATGGTAACAATTGAGGTAAGATATGCCTGAAAATAATTTTAGAATCTTTTTGACCCATTATTTTTGCCGCTTCAACATACTGTCTAGTCTTTATCTGTAGAGACATACTTCTTGAAACTTTAGCAATTCCTACCCAACTAAAAATCATTAAAAATCCAATCATTAAAAATATGCTATTACTAATTGTGACTGCTAAAATTATTAAAAATGGCAAAGCTGGTAATGCGTAAATCACGTCATTAAATCTCATCATTACTTCATCTGTTTTTTTGCCTCTATAACCAGAATAAACTCCATAAATCAATCCAACAACAACTGATCCAATAGAGACCGAAATCCCAATAAATAATGCAAGTGGCGTTCCCCATAACAGACCAATTGCTAAATCTCTACGTAATTCATCTGTTCCCATTAATCCGTATGCCTTTCCACCAAGAATCATTTTTGATTCAATTGATTCAACTGAATTCTCTATTCCATATACATCAATAATAAAAATATAGTTTCCTTTTAGAATTTCATTCTTATCAATTTGTGAAAAAATTATATTTGTTGGAGGAAGTTTTAGTATATTAAATTTAAAATGATAATCATATGTATTAAGATTTTTTTTTAGCATACTGTCAGTTGAAAAATATCTTTGTTCATGAATTGTTTCAAATTGTGAAAATGGAAGAGATGTAGATAATAATTCAAGTTTGATTCCATCAGGTCTAATAACATTGATTTGTGTTAAATGTGAATCGGAATATTTTGTATTAGTTTCAAAAATAAAATCATTTGGGAAATCATCATATTCATAATTCAAACCAAATTGTTGTGATGTAAGAAAAATTCCATTAAGTTGCATAGTGAATATATCCGCATCCATTATCAAATGTTCTGGAATTTTTTCTGTAGAGAAAAAATTTGTCCAACTCGGAACAGATGTTTTTGGGTATGAAATCCATTTTTCTGGATTATTCCATTCTTGAAATGTTGACGTTGGAATTGCAATAACTGTTATTATTGAAACTGAAATTAATATTGCTAAAATAGCAATTCCCGTTATTCCCATTTTACTTTTCAAGAATTCCTTTTTTATTTTATCAGTTGAAACGTTACTCAATTTCCTGTTCTCACCCTTGGATCAAAATACCCGTAAAGTAAATCTGCAGTAAAAATACTGATCAAAAATAGTACTGTTAAGATATATGTCGAGCCAATTATGACAGGTAAATCCATTACATTGATTGCCTCAAAGTATAATCTTCCCATACCAGGCCAATCAAAAACTGCCTCAGTGATTATTGCCCCACCTAATGAACCAGATAGACTCAAAGCTAGAATTGTTACAATAGGTGGTGCTGCATTACGAAGTGCATGTTTATACACAATTTTCTTTTTATTAATTCCCATAGTTTTTTTTGCAGAAATAAAATCTTCTTGCATTATTCCAACCATGAAATTTCGCACAAGATATGCCCAAGCTCCAAATCCAATAATAACAATGGTGATTATTGGCAATGTCATATGATATAAGAGTGCTAGAAAATATCCAGGTTCATCAGGTTCTATACTTGGTGTTGCTCTAGCTGGAAAAATTTGGTATACAAAAGCAAAAACAAAAATCATTAACATACCAATCCACCATACAGGAAAACTACTACTAATTACTGCGAAAGCCGATGTAATCCTATCAGTTTTTGAACCTATCTTACTACTAGATGCTGCCCCTAACGCTATCCCAATTATTGAAATTATAATAGTTGCAGTTGTAAATAATAAAACAGTTTTTGGCATTTTTTCAAAGATTATATCACCAACATTAGATGAACCTGAATCACTTGTCAGAAATGTTGCATTACCAAAATCAAGTATAATGATTTTATACATTGTATAACCTAATCTTTGTGGAGAATACCAAGGAGAATCTAATCCCAAACTTTTGATTCGCTCATCAATTTTTTGTTGAACAAATTTTTCAAATTCTGTAGGATCATTAAATCCTTGTGCAACTGTTGTGTTTTCTGTAATTTCAGATCTTACTTGATAAATTATTCCTTGTTTTAGAATTGTATCCATATTGGAACCAACAAGTGAAATTGTTAGTAGGAGTGTAATCATTAAAACTCCAAACATTGTGATTCCTCTCTTCACAAGATATTTCTTTAGTCCCACACACGAATAATCTCTTTTTTACTTAATAATAGATTGGATTAAGACATTAATCAAATAAGTTTAAAACCTCATTACTGTCGTTTTACTCATGCAAGACTTTGCTAATCCACCATCATTAAGAAATGGTATATTTGATTTGCTTTCAATGGCAAAAATGGCATCTGAAACCAATGTAAGATTATTAGATTATACGATTCAACTTTTTAAAGAAAATGGCCTTTTCAGCGATTATTATGGCTACCATAATGTTGATCATGAGTTAGAAGTAACTTATGTGACATTACTATCAGCAATTAATTCACATCAAGATGGTTTTTTGAACTATGATGATCTAAATTATCTTTTTGCGGCAGCTCTTCTTCATGATTTTGATCCAGAAAAAGCAATGGATAAACCACATGAAAAAAATGTAATTAGTTTCATCTCACAAAATGAAACAGTACAAAATCTTCTCTCTTCAGAAAACTTGGATCATAATATTGTTTGTGCATTAATCAGTAGAACTATGTACCCTTGGAAGGATGAATTGAAAATTAGTGGGGAAAAATTAATTCAAAAATATTTTGCAAATTCAAAGATTAGTGACGACAAAGAGAAACAAGATCATTTTAAAACACTTGGGCATTTCTTATCGATATCTGATCGTATAGGTGGTTACTCTTTAGGTGACTTTCAGAAGGCAATGGAAATGGCTAAAATGAATGCTCATTCTTCAAGCTGGCATCCTGCGTTAATTGTTAGACGGTCTGTTTCATTTTTTGAAGATATGTTAAATAATGAACCTGATATGTGTCAACGTGTATTAAATGGATTACCAAAACATATGAGAAAAAATTTCTTGGATAATATTGTTGGTTTTATGAAACTTCGACAAGAAGAAATACAAATTTACAATCAATTTGTCTATGACGGGTTAGCATTAGTTCCTTGTATACAAAAAAATCCTCTTGATGAAAATTCTACTGACACACTTTTATCAATTTATCGTGAATTACCAAAACCTTTACAATTTACACGAGAAGATTTTATTGAATCAATTAATGATCCTGAAACAATTCTAAATATGCTTCGTGTTGGAAATTCAAAGGGTCGAATAATTGGATTTGCAAAGGGTGGACCACTTGAAAAATATAATTTTGATTTAGATTTTGAAGATAGAAATTATGGACAAAAAAATACTGTATTCTTAGAACCAGTTGCAATAAAAAACGGGTATTGGGGATTTCATGGTGGAAGAGAGCTTAGACAATTATTCATGATGCAAGTACAATCTAAAGGCTACAAATTTATGACTAGTTTTGCTATGCGTGATGTAATTCAGGAACGTAAGGAAAATGACAAAAATGTCATTTTTGTAAAGAAATTTGATCCTGAGCGATGGGATTATTTTCGAGTTACATTATAGTATACTATTGACTGAATTAGATGATTTAATAAAAAACGGGAACGAGTTTCTTCAAAGCGGTGATTATGAAAAAGCATTAAGCTACTATGAGCAGGCATTATTGATAAAACCAGATGATCCTGATTTATGGAATCAAAAAGGCATAGTATTACGCAGTCTTGGTAGATATGATGAAGCATCCGATTGTTATAATAGATCATTGGAACTTGATCCACGTGATAGAGCTTCATCTTAAAATTGGCGGCTCTTCTTCTTACCATAAAACATCATGAAAACTCCTATTCCAATTACACCAATTGATATTTTTTCAGCAGTTACATCAGAAGAAACAAAATAACTAATAACAAATTCAGGTCCCCAAATGAACATGTTTTGAATTGGGATTATTGCACCACTGATGAAGAACAATATACTGAAAGCACCAAAAACATTACGTGGAAAAAATGATTGTTTCTTTGTCATCGTTTCCTAATTATTCTAGGAATCTGATCTAATATATGAAGATCTGAAATTAATTTTCCATCAAATTTGTAATTATTTTTTTCAGAAAAAGCTTGCCCTCCAATAAATATTGGAAGTTTAGCAAAACGTTCATGTATTTTTGTAACTAATCTTTGACCTGATCTAATATTTTCTTCCAAAGTAATTGAAATGATTAATCCATCAGGTTTAATTGATTTTATAAATTCAATTAATGATTCTGCTGGGGTTGATGGTGATAAATTGAATGTTGTAAAACCTTTCGAAATTAAAAACGAATCAAGAACATTACACCCTAGGTTATGATCTTCACCTACAGGCGTTGTTATGATCATCTTTCCTTTATCATTTTTTGATTTTTTACTATTTTCTGAAATTACTTTCACTAGACTATGTGCAATATTACTAGCAACATGTTCTGTAGCAATTGATAATTTTTCTTCAGCCCATAGATGTCCTACTTGAATCATTACAGGTGTCATAATTCTTTCATAAAATTGTTCTAATGAATTATTTGAAATAAATGCATCATAAACATTGATTGTTGATTTTAAACTTCCTTCAGTTAATGCAGAAAATAGTTTTGTCCTCAATTGCTCAATTAATTTTTCACGTCTTTCTCTATCTTTAGGGGTGTTATGTAACAAAAAAGAATTGATTTTTGGGTCATCTCTGAATTCAGATGGAATATCATCACGTGTAACAGCTGAAGATTCTCCAAGGTATTTGATTGTCTCTTGCCTAGAAGTTTTTTTCACTTTATCCCATCTACTCTTTACAAGATATAGGTAGTCTACTCCTTTAACTTTTTTTTTACGTAGATAAACCATGGAAAAATATCTACTTAGTGCCTAATAAGAATAACTAGTGGTAAAACTAGTGTCCATTAAGAATTCTAGTGCCTAAATGATTTTTCAAAAAAAAAATCAACAATGATTAAAATATATTTGAATAATTTTTCTAAAAAACATGGCAACCGAAATAGATTTGTTAACAAAAAAAATTTTCAAATTACACAAAATGATAAGATTTATTGCAATTATCAATAAGAATGGAAAAATCATTAAATCAGAAATGAGAACTGAAGTTCCTTCATTACTTAAGAATAATACTGAAGAAAGGTTTTGTCAAGATGTCACAATTCGCAGAAAAATGAGAGAAGAATTTGATAAATCATTAGGTAAAGTAAGATTTGTAAATGTTGAGAGGGAAAATGTCTCTCAAATTGTTTTATATTCAAAGACTAAATCATTATTTGTCACAGTTGAACCTGAAATACCACTATCAGATAAGTCAAAAATTATTTCACAGATTAAAAAAATCACAAGTAAAGTAAAATGAAAATCCTTGTAGATGAAATGGATGATGGTATGGATGAACGTCTAATTGAACTTGGATACAATGCATATAGTGTAAAAAAATTACGAAACGAAGGGAAAAAACTTCATACAGATTATTCTGTCATAAATTATGCAAAAGAAAATAATATGATTCTTATTACAAGAGATACTGAAAGTGGACAAGCATGTGATGAAAATAATCTCCCGTGCATTCTATTAGATAATAATGAGATTTTTAAAATAGTTACTGATAAATTGAAGAATTATAGCTAAGAATAATTTTGTGATTTAATTATTCTTCGTGAAATAATAAATGGAGTAAGGATCAAGATTGGAATTGTAATACCTATGAATAGAGTTTGTAGTTCAGTGATTGCAATTGTTAATGTGATAGCACTAGTTGAACCAATGAATAATGAAAGGAATGATCCTACACAGGTTGGGCATGCTATAAAAAGCCCTGTAGTTGCACCTATACTTCCAATTCCACCAGTCTTTTTAGTAATAGAAATGGCATTAACTGCAAGAGTTGTATTAAGTGCAACAAGATAGGATACTATAATCTGTAGAATTAGATTGATTGGTACTACATTTATTCCTACATGTTCTGTGATATATGCTATAAATTTGGGCATGTATCCAGGCGGTCCACAACATGGTGTAATATGTACTGATGGAATTTCAGCACCATAATGATATGAGAATATCACTTCTGGTTGATACACCAAAATTCCTGATGTCATAGAAAAAAACGTACCATAAATAATGAATGTTACAATAAATATTTTCATTCCTTTTCGATTTAATGTATTGTTACAGATCATAGATAGTGGACTAGTGTTTCCTCTAGCTGCAATATTTCGTTGTAGTTTTCTTAATCCAATTCCGATCATTCCAACTGAAATTATAAATAAAATGTAAAACGAAGTTCCTACTCGTTCAATTGATTGTACCGCATCAGGTGTAATTTCTTGATATTCAAATCTTGAATAAATTAAAAATAAAATCGCAATTGAAATAGATCCTAAAATAATTAGTTTTTTATCATTATTCCTACCTTTGGTAGTATTTTCTATCATGTGAGATCATTTCTTGGATAGAATAAATCTTTTAACATGTGACACACAAATAATTTTAAGAATGGATATAGATGAAACACAAGATCCTGATTATGAGGTAGTAACCATTAGTAATCTTGGTTTTGTAGATCCATATGGCAATGAAGGTTTAGTTATTCTACATTCTGATGATAAGAGAGAATTTCATATGAGAGCATTTTCTGGAGAGGTTTCAAGACATATTGCTAGTTTTCTTGATGGACAACAGGATTCTGTTCCAACAATTTATAAAATGCTTGAAGATATTTGTGAAGCAAATGAGCTTTACTTGGTCAAAGTCAAAATATATGAAAGTGGAGATGCGTTACGTGCAAATCTCTATTTGACAGGAAAAAAAGACATTGTTCTAAGAAATTATCGTGCATCTGACGCAGTTGCGCTAGCAGTTTATTATAAAATTCCTATACTTGTCCGAACAAGTTTGCTTAAAAGTCCATTAGAAGAGGCTACGTAACAATTTCTTTGATTTTATCTTCTTCAAGAGCACGTTTTATTTCCATGGCAATTCGTCTACCTATACCAAATGTTTCTCCATATTGATATTTTGTATATGGACTAGTTGTTGCTACTATTGGGTTACCTGGTACTCTTAGCGATACATCATAAACTATCATTTCCAAATCTTTAGTTACCACACTTTGAAGTGAGAACGGTCCAATAATTCCAGGTGAATATTCCTTTTTCACTGCTTTAACAAATTTATCACCCATTTTGAAGATTTTTTCTAATAATGATTCTCTGATACTGGCTGGCGTATGACCAACCTCAATATTTTGTAATGGGATATTCATTTCTAATTGTTGATTTGCAGGGAGTGCATTATAATCATGAATATTTGTTTGGAGCCTTCTTTCAATACCTATGAAATCAACTTGTTCTGAAATTGGAGTATGAAAGAAATTAAAGTTTAGATACGTTCCAATTGCAAGTTCTTCTATACTTGCTTTCTCTAGATCTTTTTTAGAAATGATCCCTTTTTTGATTTTTTCCTGTGATTTTTCTTTGTAATCTGCATATGATGTAACAGTAAAAAATGCTCGTTCTAGCGACCTCTTTTTTTCCATTACCTTGACTATAGCAGGTTTGTTTATGGATTTAGGATTCTCAAAAATTTTAGGGTATTTTATCCCAGCTTTTTTTAGGAGGAAGTATTGGTTTCTTTTATTTTCTCTTTCTTCAGCTTGAAAAAGTCGTCGGTTTCCAAAAATTGGAACTTTTAATTTATTTTCTAGAATATCATACCCAAGATAAGCAGTAAGTGAACGATGTGGAACAATAACTGTCTCAGAATCAATCATCATTTTTTGGTTTACTATATTGGCCATATCCCTAAACTTGTTTAAAATTTTAATTTCATCTGCGATTCTTCTAAATCTTTGATAAGGAATCTCCCTACCTTTCTGACAAAAAACAATTGTTTCAAAATTTTCATCTTTTGCACCGTCCATGATTTCAAGTGCAGAATGACTTCCTAGAACCCCTATTTTTGGTTTGGAGTATTCCGACGCAATTTTTTGCATGTCAGATCTTTTTATCATGATTAATTCATTTCATGAGGAAAATTAAATGTTGATTTAGAAGAGTATCTTAAGAAAATTATGAGCGTAGAAATGGTTCTTGTTGGAATGATATTATTTGCTGGTATGGCGGCAGCAGGTATCAAAATTTGGATGAATAAAAGAAAGGAATCACAAGAATTAGATGAATCTCAAGCGTAAGGCATCCTATTCTTTTATATCTTGTAAAACTAGATTGAAGAATTACATGAGACTTGTAATTGGAATGACAGGAAGTACTGGAGTCATATATGGAATACGAATTTTAGAAGTTCTAAAAAAACAAGGAATTAAAACTAATCTTATCATGTCAGAATGGGCAAAAAAATGCATACCTATGGAAACAAAACATGATGTTGCATATGTTGAATCATTAGCTACAGAAGTTACTGATGAAAATAACATGGCTGCAAATGTTTCTAGTGGTACTCATAAAACTGATGGAATGATTATACTTCCATGTACAATGAAAACGTTGAGTAGTATTGCAAATGGTTATGATGAAACATTAGTTGCTCGTGCTGCTGGAGTAACCATGAAAGAATCACGAAAACTAATTCTTGTTACCCGAGAAACTCCATTAACTGCCATTAATTTAGAAAATATGTTAAAATTAGCACGATTAGGTGTTGTAATTCTACCACCTGTTACAGAATTTTATACAAATCCAGCATCAATAGAGGGAATGATAGATCACATAATTGGCAAGTGTCTTGATCAATTTAATATTGATCATGATTTATTCACTAGATGGGGAAGTAGTTAATCAAAAAATTTAATTCAGTTACAATTTGATTGTCCATGTATAAATTTTCAATAGAAAGAACAGTGAATGCTGATTTAGAAAGAACATTCAATATTATGACAAATTTTGAAAACTTTCAAAAATTATTCCCTCAATTTTATCCATCAATTTTAATAAAATCTGTCCGTGATGAAAGTTCTCTTGTTGCAGAGCATCTACGATTAGGAGATAAAGAATTTATCATAATGGCAAAACATTTTCTTAACAAACCTAATTCACATGAGATGAGGATAGTTGGTGGTGACATTAAAGGGTCTAAAATTCTTGAAGTATTTACTACAATAGATGAAAAAACAAATCTTGAAATTTCTGTAGAATTAGATGTGAAATCCTCACGTTTTTCAAAGAAAAATATCTATGAAGAATCATTAAATGAATTATATGATTTGATGATAGAAGAAATAGAAAAATCTTAATCTTTGTTTTCTTTATATTTTTTTAATTCCTCGTCTGCCTCTATTTCTCCTTTCTTATATTCTCCCTTGGCTTTACCAAATGTTTTGGCAAGTTCAGGAATTTTTTTTGCGCCAAATAGAAGCACACCTGCAACAACTATGACTATTATCCATTCACTACCACCTGGAATGAAATTGGAAATAACCTCAATCATGTTTGTTCATTGTAAATTTCTCATTTAAAGCTTGTTTGTCTGCCTTTCTTGTCTTTCCACAATTATCATGCCTGTAGCATAAAGTCCAATCATTGGTAATGACACAAACCACATTGTAACACCACTGCCATCAGGTGTTATCACTGCTCCAAAAACAACAATTGCAATAATAGCGTATCTAAAATTTCTTCTCCAAAATTTAGCATCTGTTAATCCTGAAAGACTAATTGCATACATTACTAAAGGTAATTGAAATGATATTCCAAACGCTAACAAGAATTGTAAAACAAATGTTACAAAATCCATAATATTCAAAAATGTAACTAATCCAGCTGATTCACCATATTTGTAAAGAAAATCTAAAATGAATGGAATTACTGCAGCATATGAAAAAACACATCCTGTAATGAAAAGTCCAATAGCAGGAATTGTAATTGAACGTCCAACATGGATTTCTCTTTCTTTTAACGCAGGTTTTAAAAACGAAACAAACTCTCTAATTATAATTGGTATACTTAATACAATTCCAATTAATGCAGCTATATACACTTGAGAAAAAAATGCTTGACCTGGGGCTGTTTGGATTAATTGAACATTTTGTGGAACAAGTTCATTTTTCATTACATTAGTAAACTGTGCAGCAATATTGTCTAACGGTTCAGGATATGGATAGTATAATGTAATTCCCATTACATCCACTGGCGTAGCATGGAATGTTAAAATAAATACTGTAATCACTAATACAGAAATTACAGAACGAATTACTCTTTTTCTGAGTTCTTCAATATGTATATTTATCCCACTAATCTCTGACATCTAAAAACCATTATGTTTCAACTGCAACAAAAATGTTTCAAAAATTCTAGGTAGGAATTGGTAGTAATTTAGCTTCTGGGTATCCCCATTCTTTTAATTGTTCTTGTGTGGTATCATGCAATTCAATAGTTATTATTGGATTAATTTTGAATTCATCTTGTAATTCTTTTGCTAATTTTCCAATCTCATTTCCTGAATAGATTTCTTTTGAATTGACAAGAAAAATCCTTTCCCCTTTTTCATCTTCATTTCCACCAAATCTTTTCTTTAAGAATTTGGTAATGTTTGGTAATTCATCACGTTCAATATTGTTATAATAATATGTAATTCCTTTCTTTACATCATAATCAAATGGCGTACCATTTCTGTATAGAAACACACCAAAAAATTCTGCAGCATCTTCAGGCTCTTTAATACATTTGATATCCCAATTTAGAACTTTATCATTATCATGTGATAATTTTTGCATGTCTTCAACAGTCAACTTCCAATAACGAAATTTTGCCATACCACAAAGTATCATTGCCATTATAAATTATATTCTGTGGATCATTTTTTAAAAAATGACCAATATTGAATAATTTTTAAAAAAAACATCTTAGTGATTATGTGACATGGGCTATGATAGGAGATTCGTTGTTCCTGCCTCACTCATTTTAATGTATTAAATTTTATATTTTTTTAAAAAATTTCTGAGATATGCTTTCTTTGAAATTTTATATGCAATATCAGAAGTGATTTTAGATTTTTTATTCATTATTTCTCTTTCAATCAGATTATGTTTTTGTAAAATCTTTAAACTCACAGAAATTGTTGAATGTGATTTGTTAATTCTTTTACTGATATATTCTGATGTAACATACAAATTTGATGTTAATAATATTTTAATTATTTTTTGATTTGTTTGATTATGTAACAATGATATGATAATCCTATCATTTTTTGGTACTTGGTAAGAAAAATATTTTGAACGACCACTTCCAAATTTTTCTATTACACCTTCATTTATTAAATGATAGATATAATGTGAAACCACTCCATTACTTAGATTTGTATCACGTTTAATTTCATTATATGAAATCCCAGGTGTCGTTTCGATCGATTTCAAAATTAATTCTCTTCTCATAAATTATTTTCTGATTTTTATTATTAATTTTATAATAGTTCATTAGAAAATTGTACTAGTTTGAAATCTAAATTTTCTATTCAGTATATATGCAAAAATATATGAAATTTTACAATGAAAGCATTACTTGTAGTATTTGCATTTTTATTAGTTTTTACTGTAAGTCTTACACCTGCAGTAAATGGTGCTCCAAGTTATCCACCAACGCCAGAAGAAGTTGATAATCCAAATCCTGGGAAAGATCCAATTGAAGAATTAAAAAAAAATACAGTTGATGAAAATTTTTACGGAAAAGGCGGGTATAATCTTCGAACACCATATGATAATTACAATGGTGGATTTGATGGAACTGCTGAAGGTGAATCAATTAAAATGTGGTTTTGTGGAAATAATCCATTTGGAAGTACATCACAAGGTGCAGGTTCATATAATTATCTCTTTGATGGAAGAAATTCTTTTAATGCAACAGCACCAGGCATAAAGGATCAAGAAGAATTAGGTAACACAGTTATTCAAAAATGTATGAAGTCTGAAAAATATATTGATTGGCATACAACTGATACAGTGTATGTTGTGATTTACGCACCAGGTTTTAATGAAGATCCATTAAAAACTGATTACATTGGAAATAAACAACATAATGAAATTTTTTGTACATCTGATGTTAGTCCCACAGTAGGTATGTGGGCAAACGAAGGAGGAAGAGAAGGTGCTTCATGGGGTTATCAATCATGGATTGCTGATAATGGTGGAACAGCTTTCCATGCAGAAGTTTATGGTCCTTACAAACTAGGAGGAAAAGCTGCGTTTAGTTCTGATTTCAGAGCTGATAGAACAAATTGGGATAGTGATTTTTATCCAGGTTATATGCAGTGGTGGTCTAATCATGATAATGCTGGGCTTGCCGCTGTTAAAGGAATAAAAGAAATTGGTAATGACTCTGGTGTTTTTGCAGGAACTGTTTCATTAGCTGGAATCAAACGATTCATTGCACTTCCTGAAAAATATTCATTTGGTGTAATAAATGGTGAATATAATAAACAATTTACATCTGGAAGTGATCGTTCTTTTACTGAAGCTATAGGAAGTAAAATTTGTAGTGTTCAAACTGATAGAACGGGGGCATTTACCATTACATGGGAATATTCTGAAGATAAATTCGTTAGCAAGACAGCTTACTACACTATGAGAGAAGGAGAAGTGAAATTTGGTGATGACATTGTAACAATGGATCAACAAGTATCTATAGTATTATCAGACAGGGATGTATCAAGTCGTCCATGGGATTCAACTCCAATAGAAGTTCATGTTTGGTCGGATTCAGATCAAGGTGGAATTCAGGTAGAATTACGACATGAACGTGATTGGTGGGTTATGCAAGCTGACGATCAAACATTTTATGGAACCATATTCCTGACATCTGATGATAATTCACGAGACCATGATACATCTGGAAAAGGAGGGATTCGTTGTTACCAGGGAGAATGCTATGAAAGAGGAAGTGGCCAACTACATGCTCAACCAGGTGATCATATCTATGTACACTACAAAGATTACACTTTACCAAAACCATTTGGAGTAGATGGCTGTACAATGACCTCTTCCGATTGGACAATTGATGATGAACCATATCAATGTGATCATCTAGACATTTACAATTTTGCTAAAGTTAAAGAAGCAAATCCATTATCTGAAGTTAAACTACGAAGTGTCAGTATACTACCATATGAAAAACCAGATATTCAAGAATTAAATGACATTCATGGAGATCTAGTTATTCAAAAACGAGTTTTAAAACAGGAAATGAATCGTATTCAAGAAATGGGATACGAACCAACTGATGTGAATATGAAAGAACATTCAATGAAATATGTTGGTATGCTTGAACGAATTAATAATTTAGAAAACGATGCAGTTGAATTAATGGAGAGACTTAATGAACACAACGAATCATCATGGAAAAGAATGTACATTGAAAATGAATATGTTCACATAACTGGAACATTTGAAAGTACATCGTATGCACCAAATCAATTTATTTTTGCTGCACAAGCTGAACATGTAGAAACAGGGCATGTTCAATATATTGAGATGTCAAAGAAGATTAATGTAACAAAACACAACTTAGTAGATGTTGGCTTAACATGGATTCCAGAGTCATCGGGTGAATATATTTTGAAATTATATGTTTTAGATGGCGGTCATTTAGGTACAGTTCTAAAAGATCCTATAATTAATCATATTCATATAGAACAAACAAATAGTAAACTCGCTTTTGGTCCTCAATCTAGTAAAAATTAGTATGAATTAATTTGAAACAAAAAATATTTTTCAATTCACATTTTTACTTTGTATCATTTGTAATATTATTCATGATTGGATTTACACCACAGTCATTTTCTGAATCAGAATTAAAAACTGTTGAAATTTTTGTTGAACCACCAAAAAATGATATTATTCCAAAAGAGAAAGAAATGAATCATGATGAGAGACCTAAACCAAAACCATCACCAACTTCTCCAGATAAATTACCCACTGTATTTATCACAGGAAATGATTATGCATTGAATAGCCAACAAATTTTCATTTCGTCTAATGAAGGAATAGAATTGAATAATTTACTCACAGATCAGATCAAACAATGGGAAACTGACACTAAACACATAGAACAATTCTGGTCTAGAACAGATCAAGTAATAATGGGAAATTTTGGTGTCGTTAATGCATTACAAAATCCATTAAGTGAAAACAATTATCATATTGATGGAAAAAAACATGCTGAAAACGTTAATTCTAACTTAGAGTATTTTGTGCATGAAAGAGGATATAATATCAACGAACTTGAAAGTATTCCAAATCATATGGTAACACCTAAAAAATATGATTTATCTAGATCTGTAATAAAACAGTGGGAAAATCCACTTTCAAATAATTTAGAGATACAACATGTTAGAGATCTCAGAGATATTGCACCAAATGCATTTGATTTTACAACTGAACAAGAAATGCAAATGTTTAGAG
>CEUZ01004131.1_pt1 | contig 19530 bp, 18 predicted proteins | sample 361511 | NCBI WGS metagenome assembly CEUZ01 (sample SAMEA2622822, study PRJEB7988) | marine metagenome | biome: marine biome (ENVO:00000447); feature: surface water layer (ENVO:00002042); material: "saline water (ENVO:00002010), including plankton (ENVO:xxxxxxxx)" | depth 5 m
ATGGAAGATATGACTTATGATATGGCAGGTTCAGCTGCTGTAGTAGGCTTAATGAAAACTTTAGCTTTAAGAAAATCAAAAATTAATGCAGTTGGTGTAGTAGGACTTGTTGAGAATATGGTAAGTGGAAATGCTCAAAGACCTGGTGATATTGTAAAATCTTATAGTGGAAAAACTATAGAAGTATTAAATACTGATGCTGAAGGTAGATTAGTTTTAGCAGATGCGTTAACTTTTACTGAAAAAAAATTTAAACCTAAATTCATGATTGACCTAGCAACTTTAACTGGTGCTATTATAGTTTCTTTGGGTTCAGAGTATGCGGGGATTTTTTCTAACGATGATAGATTATCAAAACAATTAATTGAAGCCGGCGAAAAAGTTGATGAAAAATTATGGAGAATGCCTCTTCACAAAAACTTTGATAAACTAATAAACTCTAAAAATGCAGATATGCAAAACATCAATTATGTAGGTGGTGCTGGATCAACTACCGCAGCACAATTTTTACAAAGATTTATTATTAACAAAACTCCCTGGGCTCACCTTGATATTGCTGGAATGGCCTTTTCAAAATATGCAGGTGCCTTAAACTCCGGAGGAGCCACAGGTTATGGTGTTAGACTACTAAATAAATTTGTTGAGGAAAATTATGAATAAAATAGAACAAACCTTATCAATTATAAAGCCAGATGCTGTAGAAAGAAACCTTCAGGAAGAAATAAAAAATGAATTTAAAACTAATGGCTTTGAAATAAAAAAAGAAAAAAAAATTCATATATCTAAACAAGAAGCTGAACAATTTTACAAGGTTCATGAAACTAAGCCTTTTTATAATGATTTATGTGGATATTTGTCTTCAGGTCCAATAATTGTAATGGAACTTCAAAAAGTTAATGCAATATTAGATAATAGAAAGCTAATGGGTGCAACAAATCCTAAAGAGGCTGATGAAGGCACCATCAGAAAAAGATATGGTATTTCTATTGATAAAAATTCAATACATGGATCTGATAGTATTGAAAATGCAAAAATAGAGATAGATTTTTTTTTTAAAGACTAGAAAGAAATTTAATAATAGCTTTTGAATATAATTTGTGCTCAGCGTTTAATATTTTCTTTTCTAATTTATTAATATCATCACTTTTTGAAATTCTAACTTTTTTTTGTAAAATAATTTTTCCCGAGTCTAATTTTGGTGTAACAAGATGAACAGTTGAACCAGAAAATATTTCCTTGTTTTTTAATACTCTTTGATGTGTATTCAATCCTTTATATTTTGGAAGTAAAGAAGGGTGAATATTTAAAATTGGATTGTTAAATTTTTTAATAAAATTTTTAGAAATTATTTTCATAAAGCCAGCCAAACAAATTAGTTTTATATTTAATTTTGAGAGTATATTTAAAATTTTTGTTTCTGCTAAATAAACATTTTTGTAATCAATAACAAAATATTTGATTTGATTTTTTTTTGCATATTTTAATCCTAAAGCATTATTATTATTACTAATAATCAGTTTAATTTTAATTAATGATTTTTTTGAATTTGAGTAATTTATTAAATATTTTAAATTACTTCCTCTTCCAGATATAAAAACTGCAGTATTTACTTTATTTCCAACTAATTTTTCCACTTAAATTTACTCTTTTAAAATTTTTAGAAATTTTTCCTATAACATATGGCTTAAACTCTTTAGAAAAATGCTTTTTAATTTCATTAATTTTTTTAGGATCTATTATTAAGCAAAAACCAACACCACAATTAAAAGTTTTTATCATTTCATTTTCACTTACGCCAGATCTTTTTAACCACTTAAAAATTCTTAAAGTATTTATTTTATTTAAATCAATCTCAGCGCATAGTTTATGTGGTATTATTCTTTTAATATTATCTTTTATTCCACCACCAGTAATATTTGCACAACCATGTAAAAGATTTTTATTTAAAAGACGCAAAACTTCATTAACATAAATTTTTGTTGGTTTGATTAATTCTTTCTTTAAAAAAATATCCTTTTTTATATTTATACTTTTTTTTTTTAATATTTGCCTTATTAAAGAATAACCATTTGAATGAATACCATTTGATGGTACAGCTAAAATTAAATCATTTTTTTTTATTTTACCTTTAAGTATTTTTTTTTTTTCTACTAATCCAACAGCAAATCCAGCTATATCAAATTTTCCACTTGCGTATGTTCCGGGCATTTCTGCAGTTTCACCACCAACAAGTTTACAATTTGCAATTTCGCAACCTTTAACAATTCCTTTTATAATATTTTTAAGTTTTTTTAGATCAATTTTGTTTATTGAAATATAATCAAGAAATAAATATGGCTTAGCTCCTTGTACAATTAAATCATTAACGCACATTGCAACCAAATCGATACCGATTGTGTTGAATTTTTTTAATTCGTTAGCTATCTCAATTTTAGTTCCAACACCATCTGTACTTGTAACTAAATGAGGATTATTTAGCTTATCAGGTACTTTTGAAATCGCACCAAATCCACCAATATTCTTAAAATCACCACTTTTATTTGTTTTTTTTGATAAAGAAGATATGAAACTTACAAATTTATCAGCTTTCTTAATATTAACTCCACTTTTAGCATATGTTAACTTATTTGAGCTCATAATAATATTTTATGATTTTATTTAAAAAAAAAAATTACTTTTATCTATACATTTTTTTTTTAATTTTACTCTTTATTTTTAACAAGTTTTCCACAAGTAGTGCTTATGGTAAAAATTTGACAGTCTCAAATGTTAAAATAAATGAAACTTATGATCTTAACTTCAATAAATCACTAGTAATAGATCAGGCATTTACTAAAGCATTTAATATATTAATTTATAAAATAGTTGAAAAAAAAGATCGGCATAAAATCAAAAAAGCTACTATTGATCAAATAAAAAGTTTAGTTGATAATTTTTCAATAGTTGATGAAAAGTTTGTTAATAATGAATATCAAAGTGAATTTGAAGTTCAATTTAATAGAAAAAAAATAATCAATTATGTAGAAAATAATAATGTTGTTTCATCACTACCAAAAATATTAAAAACTTTTATTTTGCCGATTTTAATTGATACTGAAAGTAATGAATTATATTATTTAAATAATAATATTATTTCTAACAATTGGAACAAAGAGTCAAAAAGATATTTTCTTATTGAATACATATTTCCTGATGAAGATATAGAAGATTATATAATTATAAAAAAAAACATTTCAAATATTGAAAATTATAATTTTAAAGAAATTATCGGTAAATATAATTTAGATAACCATATAATTTTAATTGTACTTAAAACAAATGACAAGTTAAGAATATTTTCTAAAATGAAATTTGAAAAACAAAATATGTTAATTAATAAAACTTATGATAAAGTAAATTTAAAAGATAGCAAAATAATAAATAACTTAATTTTTGAAATAAAAGAAGAGTATGAAGATAAGTGGAAGTCAATAAATAAATTAAATGCATCAATTTCTTTACCAATAACATTGGCATTAGAATCAAAAAATACTAAACTAATAAAAAAATTTGAAAATACACTTATGAATATGGATTTAGTATCGGATTTTAAGATTGAAAAATTTAATAATAAAGAGATTGTATATAAAATAATGTTTGCAAGTTCACCAAATAAATTTTTAGATGAAATGTTATTATTTGACTTTTATATAAACACAACAAATGAAGTTTGGAACTTAAAATGAGAGAACTTAATCAATTATTATTAGATTTTGGATCGAAAAAAAATTTTAATGATCACGATTATTATGTATCGAAAAGTAACTATTTTGCATTTAATATTATCGATAAATGGCCAAAATGGGAAAAAAAAATTCTAAATATTTATGGAGAAAAGTTTTCAGGCAAAACACATTTGGGAAATATTTTCAAGGATAAAAGTAAGGCTCTATTAATAAATCAAAGCAAAATAAAAAATGATTTATTCAAAGAGATTAAAATTTTTGAAAGTATTATAATTGACGATTTTAATGAAAATATTGATGAAAAATTGATATATTCCATATTTAATTTAGTTGATCAGGACAATAAGTATCTTCTAATAAATTCTGAAATACCGATTAATGAAATTAAATTTAATATGCCCGATATGTCTTCAAGGTCTAAAAATTGCCTATTTGCAAAAATTGAAAGTCCTGATGATGATTTGATTTTTGCAATAATTTTAAAGAATTTTTCTGACCGACAAATTAAGATAGAAAAAAAAATTATAGATTTCATTATTAGTAGAATAGATAGATCCTATAGAAAAATATATGAATTTATATATAAGATTGATGAACTTAGTTTAAAAAAAAAGAAACCAATAAATTTAAAAACAATTAGAGAGATTTTGCAAATTGAGTAAATATAGATCACATACCTGCGGTGAATTAAATCTGATGCACAAAGGAAATAATGTATTTTTATCAGGTTGGATAAATAAGAAAAGAGATCATGGCAATCTATTATTTATTGATTTGAGAGATAATTATGGAATTACACAATGTGTTATAGATAAAAGCAATAATATCTTTAAAGAAATTGAAAAGTTACCACTCGAAACAGTTATAAAAATTGATGGAGATGTAGTTGCAAGGACAAAAGAAACAATTAATCCAGAAATCAAAACAGGAGAAATTGAAATATTAATAAAAAAATTTGAAATCTTAGGGTTAACAAAAGAACTTCCGCTACCTGTTTTTTCAGATCAAGAATACTCAGAAGAAATTAGACTAAAATATAGATTTTTAGATTTAAGAAGAAAAAAAATTCATCAAAATATTATTTTAAGATCTAAAATTATATCTTTTATAAGACATGAAATGCAAGAATTAGGTTTTTTGGAATTCCAAACTCCAATACTAACTTCATCCAGTCCAGAGGGTGCTAGAGATTTTTTAGTACCAAGTAGATTGAACCCAGGAAAATTTTATGCTTTACCTCAAGCACCTCAACAATTTAAACAATTAGTTATGGTATCTGGGTTTGATAAATATTTTCAAATTGCTCCATGCTTTAGAGATGAAGATGCTAGAGCAGATAGAAGTCCAGGAGAATTTTATCAACTAGATCTAGAAATGTCATTTGTAGAACAGGAGGATGTTTTTAAAGTTGTAGAAAAACTATTTGTAAAACTTTTTAAAAAATTTTCTAATAAAAAAATTTTATATGATAAATTTCCAAAAATCTCTTACGACGAAGCATTGCTTAAATACGGATCTGATAAACCCGATTTAAGAAATCCTTTAATCATTACTGATTTAAGTGAAATATTTAAAAGAGATGACGTAACATTAGAAATTTTTAAAAAGCTTGTTAAATCAGGATCGGTAGTTAGAAGTTTAGTTACAAAAAACACAAAAGATAAACCAAGAAGTTTTTTTGATGGTATAGATAAATGGGCTAAAGATATGGGTTATTCTGGATTAGCATATTTTACCTTAGAAAAAAATGACAAAATTTCAGCAAAAGGCCCAATTGGTAAATTTTTTTCTGAAGACTCTTTAGAAGAAATAATGAAGAATACTAAAGCTGAAATAGGAGATACAATTTTTCTATCTTGTGGAAAACGAAATGAAGTAGAAAAAATATTAAGTCAAGCTAGAGATAAATTAGCAAATGAGTTGGATCTAATAGACAAAGAATGTTTTGCATTTTGTTGGGTAGTTGATTACCCGATTTTCGAAATAGATGAATTTACAAAAGGAATTAAATTTAGCCATAATCCTTTTTCCATGCCCCAAGGAGATTTAAATAATTTAAATTTCTCTAATCCTTTAGATCTAAAAGCCTATCAGTATGATATTGTTTGTAATGGTATAGAACTATCTTCTGGAGCAATAAGAAACCATATTCCAGATTTAATGTACAGGCTATTTGAAATTGCAGGATATTCAAAAAAAGATGTTGATGAAAAGTTTAGTGGTATGATAAATGCACTTAATTATGGGGCACCCCCTCATGGAGGTATTGCTCCAGGAATTGATAGGATAGTTATGCTTTTATGTAATGAAAAAAATATAAGAGAAGTTACCATGTTTCCAATGAATCAGAATGCGCAAGATTTGATGATGAAAGCCCCATCCAACGTTAATGAAAAACAATTGAAGGAATTGGGTTTAATAATTAAAAAAAAAGATTAATTATTTTTTACCTTTAAGATTAATTCTAATATCACTTAAATCGACAAGTTTTTTTTTGTAGTCACTTCTTACAAATCCTTTACTTGTTATGTCTTTAACAAGTTTTAAGAATTGATTTTGATCTTCACTACTTGCACCAGTTAAAGCTTGGTCGTTATTTTCAGTTCCACCAATAGAAGGTGTGTGTGCCAAGTCTTCTCTATTAAGATAAGAAATTGCAAGCTCTCTAAAAATATAATCAAGTATGGAAGTTGCACTCAATATTCGATCGTTTCCATATACTTTTCCAGAAGGTTCAAATTTAGTATCAACAAAAGCATTAACAAATTCGTCTAGAGGAACACCATATTGTAAGCCCAAAGATATTGCTATTGCAAAATTATTCATAAGCGCCTTAACTAGCTCACCTTCTTTACTAGTATCAATAAATATTTCTCCAATTTTTCCATCTTCATATTCCCCAGTATGAAGATAAACTTTATGGTCACCAACAGAAGCTTTTTGAATATAACCTTTTCTTCGGTCAGGCATGCTAAATCTTTTACCTAGGTTATCGTTAATATTTTTTGCAAAATTTTCATTTAAATTTTTATTATTATTACCTAAATCTTTTGAGGTGATATTTTTCGGCTCGTTTTCAATTATATCAACTTTTTTATTATCAATTTTATCAAGATTTTTAGTCTTTCTGTTGTCTAATTTGACATCTAAAATCTCAAATTTTCCATCTTCTCTTTTTTCTAAGCTTTCTATATTTTTTTCATCAATATCATCAAGATAGTGACTGACTTTAAAACTGCATGTATAGTAGGTTTCAACTAAATATTTTGCCATAAATTTTATATTTTATAAAATTGAATCTTTAATAATTTATGTATATACAAATTTATTTTTTAGTCTAATTTATTTTTTACAATTTTGAATTGAAAAAATTTTTTTTTTTATGTTGACAATATTTAAACAAATTTTTACTTGGTGGAATCAGCAGACAATTGGAACCAGAATTCAAACTTTATTATTTGGAAAATTAGTCGGTGAAGATCATAATGGTAACAAGTATTATGAAAGCAAATCTGGAAGAAGATGGGTTATATACAATGGCGAAGTTGAAGCAACTAAGATACCGAATGAGTGGTATTCCTGGATGCATTTTACAAATAATAAAATAGAAAACTTGCATGAATTAGAAAAATATAAATGGCAAAAAGATCATTTAAGCAACCAAACTGGATCAGAAAATTCTTATCACCCAAAAAAAAATAAAAATGCAACTAAAAAGAAGTACAATACTTGGAAAATTTAAGTTCATATTTTGCTTAATTTTAACAAGCAAATTTTTATACTCAGATGTATATTCTGAAAATTTAATGACCAATGAAAGATTTGCTGAGTTAAATATATTAGATAAAGTAAGTTCAAAAACTTCAAAATTAAAAATTGAGATTGGAAAGGAATTAATTTTTCAAAATTTAATAATAAATGTTCTAAAGTGTAAAAATTCAAAGTTTGATGATGATCCCGAAGTAACAGCTTATTTACAAGTAAGAGATTTAAAGTCAAAAAATAAAGATAAAGTTTTTATTTTTAACGATTGGACTTTTGCCTCAAGTCCATCGATAAGACCATTCGATCATCCAGTTTATGATATTTGGCTTAAAAAGTGCTACAGTTAAATAATTTTTTCATTATCTAACCAACTTACATTAAAGTCAGATGAAATAAATTTATTATGTTCCAATAATTTTTGATGAAGATCTATTGTTGTTTTAATTCCTTCAATTACAAATTCGTCCAAAGATCTTTTCATTCTTTGTATTGCTTCAGTTCTATTTCTTCCGTGGCAAATTAATTTGCATATCATACTGTCATAGTATGGAGTAACTTTATATCCTTGATAAATTGCACCATCTACTCTTGTTCTAAAACCAGAAGGTTGATGGCACATACTAATAATTCCTGGAGAAGGTTGAAAATTTTTGCTTGCATCTTCTGCATTGATTCTACATTCTATTGCATGACCTCTTGGCTTAATATCTTCTTGTGTTAGAGCTGTATTCCCAGTAAATGCTATCCATATTTGTTCTTTAATTATATCTATTCCTGTTACTACTTCTGTCACAGGATGTTCAACTTGTACTCTTGTATTCATTTCTAAAAAGTAAAATTTATTATTTTCATATATAAATTCAACTGTACCTGCTCCTTCATAACCAATTTGTTCAACCATTTTTACAGTTTTTTTAAATAATTCTTCTCTTAACTTGTTATTTAAAATTGGACTAGGTGTTTCTTCAATAAGCTTTTGATGACGTCTTTGTACCGAACAATCTCTTTCATGCAGGTGCACAGTTCTGTTTTTTCCTGATAAAACTTGGACTTCTATGTGTCTAGGATTTTGGAAAAATTTTTCAATATAAACTTCATCATTTCCAAAAAATTTTTTTGCTTCTTGTTTTGCTGTTAAAAACAAATTCTCAAATTCTTCTTCTTTATTAACTATTTTCATTCCTTTACCACCACCCCCTCCAGCAGCTTTTATAAGAACAGGAAAACCTATATTATTGGATATTTTTTTTGCTTCACTTATGTTTGAGATGCCTCCATCAGATCCTTCTATAACAGGTAGCCCATATTTTTTTGCAATTTGTTTTGCTTTAATTTTGTCACCCATCATACCGATTAGATTTGAAGATGGTCCAATAAATTTTATTTTATAATCTTCAATTATTTTTGCGAATTCAGCATTTTCAGATAAAAAACCATAACCAGGATGAACCGCTTCAGCATTAGTCAATTCTATAGCCGACATAATTGCTGGAATATTTAAATAACTACTACTTGGTTGATGTGAGCCAATACATACACTCTCATCTGCTAATTTTACATGCATACTATTTTTGTCTACATCAGAATGAACCGCAACTGTAGCAATTCCCCATTCTTTACAGGCTCTAATTATTCTAACAGCAATTTCGCCTCTATTTGCAATTAATATTTTTTTGAACATTACTCAAGAATAGTAATTATTTGACCAAACTCTACTGGTTGGCCATCTTCCACACAAACTTTTTTAACAACACCTTCAGCAGATGATGGAACATGATTCATAGTTTTCATTGCTTCAACAATCATTACTGTATCTCCTTTTTTAATTTTCATTCCAACTTCTACAAACTTTTTTCCTCCAGGTTCGGGAGCTAGATATGCTGTTCCAACTATTGGACTTTTAATTGCTGTTCCAGAATATTCAATTTTTTCTTCTTCAGGACTATCTTTACTTTCAATATCTATTCCTTTTAATGACTTTTTTAGCTCCTCTAAAGCTTGAACTAATTTGACAATAATTTTTTTATCAATTTCCATTATTTAGCAACTCATGCATTGCATTTATGGCCAAAATATAACCATTTGTGCCTAATCCGAAAATACCTCCAGTCGATACGTCACTTATGAGTGATTTATGTCTAAATTCTTCTCTTTTAAAAATATTTGATATATGAAGCTCTATTATTGGTTTTTTGAATATGTTTAAAGCATCTCTTATGGCAACTGAGGTATGAGTATATCCTCCCGCATTTATGATTATTCCATCATGGATATTTCTAGCTTGTTGAATAAAATTTACTATTTCACCTTCTATATTTGACTGTTTTAACTCACAGCTCATATGAAGTTCTTTTGACTTGTTTAAACAAATATCTTCAAGAAATTTATAATCTTCGGTTCCATATTGAGATTGTTCTCTTTCCCCTAATAGATTAAGATTGGGGCCATTAATAATTAATATTTTACTCACAAAATCTTTATAATATATGAATAAAAAAAATAAAATAAAAATCATAGTGAATGGCAAACAAATGACTGTAAATTTAAAATTTTCATTAAAAAATGTTATTGATAAGTTAAAAATGCCAATTAACAAGATTGCTGTAGAATTAAACAGAGAAATTATAAATAAAAAGAAATTAAGTAAAATAATTTTAAAAAATGGAGATAAAATAGAAATAGTACATTTTATCGGTGGTGGTTGATGAAAAAAAGAGATAATTTTTTAATAGCTAAAAAAAACTTTAAATCAAGATTAATTGTCGGTACCGGAAAGTACAAAAATATGAATGAATGTGCAAAGGCAATAAAAATATCTGGTGCTGACATCGTAACTGTTGCCGTTAGAAGAGTAAATATATCTGATAATTCTAAACCATTATTAATGGATTATATAGACCCAAAAAAAATTACTTATTTACCTAATACAGCTGGATGTTTCACATCTAATGAAGCTTTAAGAACTTTAAGATTAGCTAGAGAAATTGGCGGATGGAAATTGGTAAAATTAGAAGTATTAGGAGACAAAACAAATTTATTTCCAGATGTGATTGAGACTTTAAAGTCAACAGAGATTTTAACTAAAGAAGGTTTTAAAGTTATGGTTTATTGTAATGATGATCCTCTTATGGCAAAAAGATTAGAAGATGCCGGAGCTTGTGCAATTATGCCATTGGCAGCTCCAATAGGTTCGGGATTAGGAATTCAAAATAAAATAAATATTAAAATTATACGGCAACAAACAAAACTTCCTGTGATTATAGATGCAGGAATAGGTCAAGCATCGGATGCGACGGAAGCTATGGAATTAGGTTGCGATGGAGTTTTAATAAATACAGCAATTGCAAAAGCAAAAAATCCTTATCTTATGGCCGAAGCAATGAAATATGCTGTTATTTCAGGAAGAAAATCTTTTATATCAGGAAGAATTAAGCCAAATTTATTTGGTTCGGCATCAACATCATCCAAAGGTATAATTTAATTTTTTTTATAATATTTTCTTTTTTTAAATTTTCTTTTTTTAAATATTTTTTTTGGAATTTTTTGTAGAGTTTTTTTTCTGTCTTTATGTTTAACTTCTATATTTTGTAGATTTTCAAATTTCTCAATTTTTTCTAAAATTTTTTTAGATTTTGATTTAATTTCAATTAAATATTCTGCTAGATTTAGTTCTTTAGATATATTTAAATTGATTTTAATTTTATTCTTCTTTTCAAAATAATTGATATCTTCTTTAAAATACTTTTCTATAAAATTAAAATTTTTTTCATTAATTTTAATATCTACAATTTTTGCATTATTTTCTATGGATTTTAATTCAACCAATTTTAAAATTTGAAGAATGAATGACTCATTTGTTAGCTTTATTATCCATTTTACATTGCTCTCTCTCAATCTTTGTCTAGACATTTCTAATAAACCAAAATTACTTATTCTTCCAATCTGAATTCTAGCACGATCATTTCTACATTTTTCTTTTAACTTTCTTTCTACTTGTTTTCTATTTCCAAAATTTAGCATATCTATAAAATCAATTATAATTAATCCAGAAAGATCTCTTATTTTAATTTGTCTTGCTATTTCTTCAGCAGCCTCAAGGTTTGTATCTAAAGCAGTACTTTCAACATTTTTCTGTTTAATAGACTTTCCTGAGTTTACATCAATAGAAACCAAAGCTTCAGTGGGATTTATGACTAAATATCCACCTGAATTAAGTTTCACTTCAGATTTAAAAATTTCAAAAAGTTTTTTTTCAATACTTTCTTTAAAAAATAGTGGGGTTTTTTCTCTATATTTTTTTATTTTTTTTAAGTTTTTCGGCATCATAAGCTTCATATAATTTTTTGCTTTTTGATATCCTTCATTACCTTCTACTATTATATTTTGAGTTTCATCATCATACATATCTCTTATGCTACGTTTAATAATATCGCTTTCTTGATGAATTAACGACGGAGCAATGGAGTTCATTGCATTATCTTTTATTAAATTCCATATATTGATTAAGTTTTTCAAATCATTTTCTATTTCGTTTTTCGTTTTATTTGATCCTGCTGTTCTTACAATTATTCCCATCTCTTTTGGTATTAAAATTTCATTTAGTATATTTCTTATTTTTTTTCTTTCGCCTGGGTTAAAAATTTTTCTTGAAATTCCTCCACCTTTGGCCGTGTTAGGCATAAGAACTATATATTTACCCGCAATACTTATAAAAGTGCTTAGTGCTGCACCTTTAAGACCTCTTTCGTCTTTTAATACCTGTACAAGTATAACTTGGTTTGGTTTGATAACCTCTTGGATCTTATATCTTTTTGATGGAAATTTTTTATCATTATTTTTTTTATTATCATCTTCATCAATCTTCTCTACAGGATCTAATAATTTTGCCTCACTATTTTCTTGAAGTATTTCTTCCTCATTTTTTTCACTTTCTTTCGACAGTTCTTGCCTAACTTTTTGCTCTTCTTCTTTTATTCTTTCTAGATCACTTTTAGGTAGCTGATAGTAATCAGATTGGATATCATTAAATGATAAGAATCCATGTCTTTCTCTTCCAAAATCAACAAACGCTGCTTGCAAAGAAGGTTCTATCCTGCTTACTTTCCCCAAATAAATATTGTTTTTAATTAATGTGTTATTTACACTTTCATATTCATAGTCTTCGATATGATTATCTTTTTTGACAACAACTCTTGTTTCATTAGGATGCGATGCATCAATGTATAAATTTTTTGGCATATTATTTGATTTTTTTTCATTGGTTTATTTTATAAATTCGGTGCCACAACAATAACAAATTCATCATATAAATTAAACTAAAATGAGCAATATAATAAAAAAAACATTAATTTTTTTTACATTAATTTCAATCACTACTATTGTAGTTATAATTTCAATTCTTTGGACATATTCTAATAAATTACCTGACTACAAGTATCTTAAAAGCTATAAACCAGCCGTTTCAAGCAAGATGTATTCTGGAAATGGTGTCTTGGTTAGTGATTTTTCAACAGAAAAAAGAATATTTGTTCCTTATAACGCAATACCAGAAAAAGTTATTAATTCTTTTTTATCTGCCGAAGACAAAAATTTTTTTTCTCATCCAGGTGTTGATGCTAAAGGAGTACTTAGAGCAACAAAAAACAATATTTATAATGTTTTAAATTCAAAAAGACTAGAAGGCGCATCCACGATTACCCAACAAGTTGCAAAAAATTTTTTATTATCAAATGAAGTTAGCATTGATAGAAAAATAAAAGAGGCAATTTTAGCATTTAGAATAGAAAGGGCATTATCCAAAGAAAGAATACTAGAATTATATCTAAATCAAATATATTTAGGAGAGGGATCTTATGGTATTGCTTCCGCAAGCCTTAGATATTTTGATAAACCTATAAGTGAATTAAATTACTCAGAAGCATCTTTGCTAGCGGCATTACCTAAAGCTCCAAGTAAATACAATCCATACAAAAATCCTGAACTAGCAGTATATAGAAGAAATTTAGTAATAAACAACCTTCTGGATAATTCTTTCATTAATAAAAATCAGCATAATAAATTAATTAATTCAGAGATTAAATTAAAAAAAAGAAGAAGAATTTTTTTAGAAGATTCAAGATATTATATTGAAGATGTAAGAAAATCAGTTGTAGAAAAATATGGTTTTGAAAAAGTTTATAAGCAAGGATTTAATATAAAAACTCCGCTTAATTTAGATTTACAAAATATTGCAATAAATGCACTAAGAGAAGGTTTGATAAAATTTGATAGAAGAAAAGGGTGGAGAGGACCTTTGGCAAATAAAAAAATAAATAAAAATTGGAACAAAAATTTAAAAAAATATAAATTAGAAAAGTCTATAGGTTGGGATATGGCAATTGTAAAAAGAGTAGACAAATTTGAAGTAGTTATAGAAACTGAAGATAAAAAAGATGGAATAATCAAATATGAAGATATTAATTGGACAAGAAAGAACTTAAATGAATTACTTAAAACTGGAGATGTAATATTTGTAAAAAAAATAGATGAAGGAAATTATAGTTTACAACAACTTCCCCAAGCAAATGGAGGAATAGTAGTTATGGATCCTTATAGCGGGAGAGTATTAGCAATGTCTGGAGGTTTTAGTTTTAAGAAAAGTGAATTCAATAGAGCTACGCAAGCATCAAGACAACCAGGTTCGGCATTTAAACCATTTATATATGCATTAGCTTTAGAAAATAATTTTACTCCAACTACTCTAATTTTAGATGCACCAATTGTCCTTGATCAAGGTAGTGATTTAAAAATGTGGAAGCCAGAAAATTATGGTAAAAAATTTTACGGTCCTTCAACTTTAAGAACTGGAGTTGAAAAATCTAGAAATTTAATGACAGTTAGGGTTGCCCAAGAACTTGGAATTCAAAAAATTATAAATTTTTCAAAAAAACTTAATATCTACGAAGATCCAGATGAACTTATGTCAGTTGCTCTTGGTTCAGCAGAAACTACATTGCTTAAAATTACTTCTGCATATTGTTCTTTTGTAAATGGGGGTAAACTAGTAACACCAATTCTTGTTGATAGAATTCAAGATAGTGAAGGAAATACGATTTTTAATAATGAAAAAAGATATTGTGAAAATTGTGATAAAATATCATTTAAAGGAGAACAAATTCCAAATATTAAAAGTAATTTTAAACAAATATTTTCACCTCAGACAGCATATCAAATGACCTCTATATTAGAAGGTGTAATTAAAAGAGGAACAGGCAAAGGTTTAAGAGATCTGAATTTAGAACTTGCAGGAAAAACAGGAACAACAAATAAAAATACTGATACTTGGTTTATAGGTTTCACATCAAATCTAGTAATAGGAGTTTACGTTGGACATGATACTCCAAAAACTCTAGGAAAATTTGAAACCGGATCTAAAACAGCTATGCCTATTTTTAAAGAATTTGTAAAAAATGCTGTAAACAATTATCAAGCAAGGCCCTTCAAGGTAGCAAAAAATATTAAAATGACAGTTGTTGATGCAAAAACTGGAAAAAAGGCAAATTTTGGATCAAAAAAAACAATTATAGAGTCATTTAAAAAAGAAAAATTTGAAAATGAAATAAATATTGGTATTGATGGTTTAATTTATAAAATTTCAAAAAATAATATTTTAGAGTTTTACTAATGGAACAAGAAATAGAAAAGTATAAATCGGAAATTCATAAAATAAATCAAAGAGTCAAGGAGTTTCTTTGAAAAGCGAGATATTGAGTCAAAACTTAAAGAGATAAATAGCTTAATTGAAAAACCTGAATTTTGGAAAAATAAAAGCGAAGCAGAGAGAATTTTAAAAGAAAAAAAAATTTTAGATAAATTAATTAATTCTTACAACGAAACCAAAAAAGAAGAAAAAGATTTGTATGATATATTTATTCTGGCTAAAGAAGAAAATAATAATCAAATTATTGAAGAAACTTTAAATAAATTTAAAAAATTAAAAGATTCAGTAAAAAAAATAGAAATAAAATGTTTTTTATCAAATGAAAATGATGTTTTGAATAGTTACTTAGAATTTCATGCCGGAGCAGGAGGTACTGAAAGTCAAGATTGGGCAGAAATGTTAAGAAGAATGTACATGAAATGGGCATCTGATAAAGGATATCATGTAGAACTAATTAGCGAACATCGCGGTGATGAAGCAGGTATTAAATCTTCTATAATTAAAATTACAGGAGATTATATATATGGATTTTTAAAATCAGAGTCAGGCATTCATCGTTTAGTAAGAATTTCTCCATTTGATTCTGGAGCAAGAAGACACACTAGTTTCGCAAGTGTTTGGGTATATCCAGTAATTAATGAAGATATAGATGTTGAAATATTTGAAAAAGATTTAAGAATAGATACTTATAGATCAAGTGGAGCTGGTGGACAGCATGTAAATACAACTGATAGTGCAGTTAGGGTTACACACATACCAACAAAAATTGTGGTACAATGTCAAAATGAAAGATCTCAGCACAAAAATAAAGAGACATGCATGAATATGTTAAAAGCCCGACTCTATGAATTTGAATTACAAAAAAAAGAAAAAGAAACAGAAAATATTGAAAAATCAAAATCTGAAATTGGCTGGGGACATCAAATTAGATCTTATGTTTTGCACCCGTACAGAATGGTTAAAGATAACAGAACTAATTATGAAAGCTCAAACCCGGAAAAAGTTTTAGACGGCGATATAGATAATTTTTTACAAAAATCACTTTATAAAATAAATGCGTAGATACATTTTAATTTCAGGCATAGGATTTATTGGATTATTTATTTTAATATTAATTTATTTAAGTATTTTTGGTATCAAAACAAATCAGTTTAATGATTTAATTAATGAGCGGATAAGAGATATTGATCAAAAATTATCATTACAGATGCAAGATGTCTATCTGAAATTAAATTTAAGTAAAAAAAATATAAAAATAAATACTAAAAATGCAAAAGTCTATGTAGAGAATGAATTTATAGAATTATCTAGTATAAATATAAATTTAGATTTAATAAAATTTATCAAAAATAATAATTCGATCAAAAATATAGAAATAAATACTAAAGATAATTCACTTAAAAAGTTAACTAATTTTATTAATAAATATAAATTTAGTATTCCAAGATTGCTACTTTTTAAGCAGATTGAAGGAGGAAGGGTTGAAGCTTCACTAAGTCTTTATTTTAATCAAGGTAAACAAAATGATTTTAAATATGAAATTAATGGAAAAATAAAAAATACAAATATAAATTTGTTTGAAAACAACATTAGTAAAATTAATTTTGAATTTAATATACAAGATAAAATATTTAATTTTAATAATATTAATTTTAATTATGACAATGTTTTATTTAAATCAAACAAACTAAAGATTATTAATTTTGGAAAAAATTTTGAAGTAGAAGGAAACATACATAATAAAAAAGGTCTAATAAACTTAAATTCTATTTCAAAATTGCTAAATTTAAATACAGATTTTTTAGATAAAAAAAAAATAATTTTAGAATCAGAAAATAATTTTTCATTTAAAATATACGATAAAAAAATAATTAAAGATTTGAATTATAAATCAAATTTAAATTTTGAAAAAATTTTTATAAATAAAAAATATCAAAACTTGATTTATTTAAAAAATGGGGAAATAAATACAGAATATTCAAATAAAAAATTAAATATCAAAATTGATAGTGATTATTCTTTTTTAAAAGATGAATACAATAACCAAGAAGATATTAAGAATATATTAATAAATATCGACAAAAATGGTAATGATGAAATAATTGTTAAAACTATTTTAAAAGATAATAAAAATAAAATTAATTCAAAAGAATTTATTGATTATTTACCAATTGGTCGAAAATATATTAAAGATCAAGAAATTAAATTTACTAATGATAGTATTATAAGTTTTAAAATTGACAAATCTAATGAAATAAATAATTTAAAAATAAACTCTAAATTAAATATTGAAAATTTTAAAGTTAACTATAAATCAAGTAGAATAAAAAGAAGTTTTCCAAACTACAAAAATGAAATATTTTTAAAAAATAACAAATTAGAATTTGAATATTCAAAAAACAAAGCTTTAATTAAATCTAAAGGTCAATATTCGATCGATGATAAAAAATTTGATAATTTTGAAATTAATATAAATGATAAAAAGGAAAAGTTAGATTTCGAAACGTATTTAGAAATAAATAAAAATTCATTTAATATCCAAGAACTTGATTACAAAAAAAAAACAAATGTTAATTCAAAATTAAAAATAAAAGGTGATTATAAAAAAGATGATAGATTCAAATTCAAATATATATTTTATTCAGATAAAAAAAATAATATAAATATTTCAAATTTAAATTTATCCAAAAATTTAAAAATAATAACTTTTGATACAATTAAATTTAAATTTTCTAATAAAGATAATAAATTTAATGATTTAAAAATATATAAAAACAATAATAGCTATTTTTTAGAAGGAAAATATTTTGATGGCAGTTCATTAGTTAAAAATCAATTAAGAGGCAACTCAAATAATGTTTTTTTAAAAATTTTTAAAAATTTAAATTCAGAAATTAAAATAAGTTTGGATAAACTTTATACTGGCAATCAGTCATATTTAGAAAACATTAAAGGAAAAATAATTATTAAAAATAATAAAATTGATGCTGGAAATATAAATGCTGTCTTAAACAAAAAAAATAAATTCTCTTTAAATATTAAAACAAGCCCAAATAGTGAAAAAAATACAATCTTATATATAGAAAAACCTGAACCATTTATAAAAAATTATAAGTTTATAAAAGGATTTAAAGAAGGTTCTTTATCTTATGAATCAATAGAAAAAGATGGTTTGTCTAAATCATCCTTAAAAATTTATGATTTTAAAGTAAAAGAAGTTCCTGTGCTTGCTAAAATTCTTACTTTGGCATCATTACAGGGCATTGCAGATCTTTTAACAGGAGAAGGAATAAGATTTAAGGAGTTTGAAATGGATTATGAAAGTAAAAACAGATTAACTACAATAAATGAAATTTATGCAATTGGACCAGCTATTTCTTTAATGATGGAAGGTTACATTGAAAAGAATAAATTAACGAGTTTAAGAGGAACATTAGTTCCAGCAACTACAATTAATAAGACGATTTCAAAAATTCCTTTAGTTGGAAATATCCTTGTGGGGAAAAAAATTGGGGAAGGAGTTTTTGGCGTAAGTTTTAAAATCAAAGGACCACCAAAAAATCTTAAAACAACTGTAAATCCAATAAAAACTCTAACACCAAGATTTATTACAAGAACGCTTGAAAAAATAAAAAAAAATTAGTTAATGATTTTAAAGTGTTTCTTCTTTCCTATTGATAATTTTACAAAACCATTTTTTTTAAATAATTTATTGTCAATTATAAATTTTTCATCAACTATTGTCTGATTATCAATTTTTATTCCATTTGATTTAATTAATCTTCTTATTTCACTCTTTGAAATATCTTTAATGATTGAAGATACAAGCTCAACTATATTTTTATTTATTATATTGTTGTTAATTTTAATATTTGGTAAATTTTTACCGGAAGAATCTTCTTTGAATGTGGTCTTAGCCAGTTTTTCTGCGTTTAAAGAATCTTTTTTTCCGTGAAGCATTTCAGTTGCTTTATTTGCAAGTAATATTTTAAGATCATTAATATTATTCTGTTTAACTTTTTCAATTTCACTTATGGTAATATCTGTAAACATTTTTAAAAACTTAATAACATCTCTATCATCAGTATTTCTCCAAAATTGCCAGTAGTCATATGGTGACAACATTTTTTTATCTAACCAAATCGCACCTTGTTCTGTTTTTCCCATTTTTGCACCAGAAGCTAAAGTTATTAAAGGAGTAGTTAAACCGTAAGCAGTATTTTTAGTTTGTCTTTTAATTAATTCAACACCATTAACTATATTTCCCCATTGATCTGATCCACCTATTTGCATCAAACAATTTTTGTTTTTGTTAAGTTCAAGAAAATCATATGCTTGTAA
>CEUZ01092056.1_pt1 | contig 19517 bp, 18 predicted proteins | sample 361511 | NCBI WGS metagenome assembly CEUZ01 (sample SAMEA2622822, study PRJEB7988) | marine metagenome | biome: marine biome (ENVO:00000447); feature: surface water layer (ENVO:00002042); material: "saline water (ENVO:00002010), including plankton (ENVO:xxxxxxxx)" | depth 5 m
CCTTCACCATTTAATAGTTTATTAATGTGCAATGATTTTGCTACTACATTTACTTTTGTACCTAAAAGCCCACTTCATACAGATGTAGAATTAATGTGGTTAGTTCATAAGGATGCTAAAGAAGGCAAAGATTATAATTTAGAGAATATGATATGGATGTGGGATAAAACAACAATTGCTGATAAAAAAATTATCGAAAATAATCAAAAAGGTGTTTTATCAAAAAAATATGAACCAGGCCCTTTATCTCAGATGGAAAAAGCTCTTGATAATTTTAAGCAGTGGTATTTAAAAAGATTAGATCAAGCAATATCAGTAGATTCCTAAATCTTTAATTTCTTTTAAAGTTGCATCAAGAGAAATTTTCAATCTTTCCATAGCTTTATCAATATCATTTTTAGTTATTGTAAGAGGAGGTGAGCACATCATTCCATCTCTTACCGCTCTCATAACTAAATTATTTTTTGTACAATGATCTCTACAAATATTACCAACTTTTCCTGGTGGATCAAATAGTTCTTTTTTTTCTTTATTTTTTACTAATTCAACGCCACCCAATAAACCTTGACCTCTTACTTCACCTACAAGTGGATGATCTTTAAATTCACGTAGTCTTTTTTGAAGATATGGAGCAGTATTATTTTTAACATTTTCTAACATGCCTTCTTCTTTAATAATTCTTAAATTTTCAACAGCGACAGCGCATGCTACAGGGTGTCCAGAATAAGTATAGCCATGGTAAAAATCTTTACCTTGATTAATAAATACATCAGAAATTTTTTTTCCTATTCCTATCCCAGATAATGGTAAATATCCTGATGTTATACCTTTAGCAAAAGTAATCACATCAGGTTTTATATTATAGTGTTGAGACCCAAACCACTCACCTGTTCTTCCAAATCCACAAACTACTTCATCAACACATAATATTATATCATATTTATTGCATAAATTTTGAACAAGACTCCAATAGTTTGCTGGAGGAACGATTACGCCCCCTGCAGCTTGAATTGGCTCTCCTATAAAAGCAGCTACATTATCGGGTCCCAATTCTATAATCTTATTTTCAATTTCTTTAACTGCTAATACTGCGAATTCATCTTCACTCATATCTTTACCAAATTTATATTGATAAGGAGGCATTACATGAGTAAAACCTGGTAGCGGGAGGTCTCCTTGACCGTGCATTGCTTCCATTCCTCCAAGACTTGCTCCAACCATAGTACTTCCATGATAAGCATAAGTTCTACTGATGAATATTTTTTTATTCTTTTTTCCAAGAATATCCCAGTATCTTCTAACTAATCTGACGACAGTATCATTTGACTCTGACCCGCTAGAGCCATAAAAAAAATGTTCAATTCCTTCAGGGGTAATTTCGGCTAATATTCTAGATAACTCAATGGGTGGAGTGGTAGAAGTCTTAAAGAAAGTATTATAATAAGGAATAATTTCCATTTGTTCTTTTGCAACCTCAGCAAGCTCTTTTCTTCCATAACCAATGTTAACGCACCATAATCCCGCCATCATATCTAAAATTTCATTACCTTCACTATCTGTTACATAATTACCTTTAGCAGAAGTGATTATTTTACTACCTGTAGTTGATAATAATTTATGATCGGTAAAAGGATGGAGATGATGATCAGAATCTATCTTTTGCCATTGTTTTGTATTTCTATTTAATAAATGCATGTTAATTTATACGTTTAGTAATAAATATTCTCTTTCCCAAGGACTAACAACTTCCATATAAGCTAGATATTCTACTTTTCTCATAGCAACAAGTGTTTTAACAAATTTTTCACCAAATATATTGTTAATATCTTTATCCTGCTCAAATTGTAATATAGCTTCATTAAAATTTGTTGGCAGAGTTGTAGAATCTTGATTAAAGAGACTCTCTTTAGTTTCTGAAGTTGGAGTTAATTTTTTTTCAATTCCTAAATAACCTGAAGCTAAATTTGCTGCAAATACAAGATAAGGATTTGTATCTGATCCTGCTAATCTATTTTCAACTCTAGAATTTTCATTGTCCGATACAGGAATTCTAAAACCACATGAACGATTTCCAATTCCCCAATTAATGTTTTTTGGAGAACCATAAGTAGCAAATAGTCTTTTATAGGAATTAATATGTGGTGCATATATTGGCATTAATAAAGGTGTATATTTTTGTAATCCACCAATATAATTCATAAATATTTTTGAAAATTCTTTTCCATTAGGAGCAAATATATTTTTTTTATTTTTATCTAACAAAGATTGATGAAGATGAAGAGAACTTCCCGGTTGGTCTTTCATTGGTTTTGCCATAAAAGTTGCATATAATTTATGTCTTACTGCTGTTTGTCTGAGAGTTCTTTTAAATAAAAAAACTTGATCTGCTAATTCAAGTGGATTACCGTGTTGAAAATTAATTTCCATTTGAGCTGAACCTGACTCATGGTTCATTGTATCAATATCAATATTTTGTTGTTCGCAAAAATTATATACATCTTCAAATAAAGGATCGAATTCATTTATTGCATCTATGCCATATGATTGCTTTCCTGTTTCTTGTCTTCCTGATTGTCCAACAGGTACTTCTAATGGATAATCGGGATCCGAATTTTGTTTTACTAAATAGAACTCAACTTCAGGTGATACAACTGGAACTAAATTTTTATTTTCATAAAGTTTTAAAATTTTTTTTAAAATATGCCTTGGTGAATTTTCAACAGGAAAACCATTCATTTCATATGCATCACATATAATTTGAGCTGTAGGATCATCGTACCATGGTACTAATCGAATAGTATTAAAGTCCGGTTTTATATTAACATCTGTATCAGTTGGATTGTAAATATCATGATCTAATCCTCCTTCAACATCACTCGCATATTGTCCCGATATAGTTTGAATAAAAATTGATTGAGGCATTCTATGGCTATTATTTTTTAATCCATCAATAAATTTTTTTGTAGGTAAAATTTTACCTCTTGCTGTGCCCCCTAAATCAGGGACCAAACATTCAACCTCTGTGATTGAGTGATCTTTAAGCCATTTTCCAAATTTCTCTGCCATAAATTACATTGTTTGAAATAATAATAGGTAGTAATATTAGATTGTTTAAGATACTTACCTATCAAATAAAAACATGAAGTTATCGCATTTTAACAAAAAACCTACTTTTGAACAACATGATAATGAGGATATCAATTATTATCAGTTTTCTTCATCAAAAATAAAACTTGAAAGGGAATTTGAGGAAAAATTAAAAATAGATATTTGCATTGTAGGGGGAGGCTTAACTGGCATTTCAAGTGCTGTATATTTAGCTAAAAAAGGTTTTAATGTTATTGTTTTAGAAGCAAGAAATATAGGTTGGGGAGCTTCAGGTCGAAATGGAGGCCAATTAGGCGGAGGTTTAAGAAAAGAACAAAAAATATTAGAAAACAAACTTGGAACACAGCACGCTTTAGAACTTTGGAAAATGAGTCTAGAGGCAGTTGATGAAGTATTAAGAAATATTAATAAATATAATATTGAATGTGATTTGCAAAATGGAGTTTTAACTGCCGGATATTATAAAAATGATGAAAAATATTTTATTGAAGAAAAAGAATATTTGCAAAAAAAATATAATTATAATGAATATATTTATTTTAATAACAAAGAAATTAGAGAACAAATTAATTCTAAGAAATACTATTCGGGTTTATTAAATAAAGGTAGTTATCATCTTCACCCTCTTAAATATTTATATGGTTTAACTAAAGAGGCTTTAAAATTAAATATTAAAATTTATGAAAATACTCCTGTTAAAGAAATTATTGAAACTACCAATGGTGTAAAGATAATAACACAAAATAATATCATTCATGCTAATCACGCAGTAGTTGGTTGTAATGGATACCTTGATAATCTATTGGGAAATGTTAGAAAAAAATTTATGCCTATTAATAATTATATATTAGCAACTAAACCTCTTGGTAAAGAAAAAGCTTTAAGTTTAATCAAAAATAATTATGCAGTTTGTGATACCAGATTTATTATTGATTATTATCGACTATCAAGTGATTGGAGAATGCTTTTTGGTGGAGGAGAAACTTTAACAGGAAATTATTTAAAACACCCTTTAAGTTTTGTAAAAAAAAGAATGAGTAATGTTTTCCCAGAGCTAAAAGAATATGATGTAGATTTTTGTTGGGGAGGAACATTAGCTATAACTATAAGTCGTTTTCCAAATTTCGGAACTATAAAAAATAATAAAATAATATATGCACATGGCTACTCTGGGCATGGACTTGCATTAACTACTTTAGCTGGCAAACTAATAGCTGAGTATTTATCTGGAGAGCAAGAAAGGTTTAATTTCTTTTCATCTATACCCCATATATCTATACCAGCAGGTGATTTATTTAGAAGACCTGCTTATTCACTCGGCGTAGCTTATTATAAGCTTAGAGATTTTATTCATTAGAAGCAGCTCTTTTTAATCTATCATTTATAGCTATACCCATTCCAGTATTTTTAATTGGCGCTACCGCTATACTATAATATTTTGCATTATCTAATTTGTGAAGATATTCAAAAAATTTTTTTGCAGCTTCATCTAAATCTGAGTTTTCACTTAAATTTAATTCTTTAATTTTCGAATGAAGAGAATTTTTTCCAAAATTTAAAAGCACTTCATTTTTTCTTACTTTTTTGACATTTAATCTAATAGGTATGGATGGGCAATAATGTTTTTTTAGTTGTCCTGGTGATGAAATTGTATTTTTTTTATTATTTAGTAATCTAAGATTTGGAAAAATATTTTGAATACTTTCAATTTTAATTGCTCCAGGTCGAAGTACTATAGGTATTTTTTTTGATAGATCAACAATCGTAGATTCTATTCCATAGTTAGTTAATCCACCATCTACAATAAATATTTTTCTTCCAAAATTTTTAACTACATGCTTTTTTGATGTTGAACTTAATTTTGAAGAAAGATTTGCACTTGGAGCAGCTATAACGCCATTAAATTCATTTAATATTCTTAATGCAATTTTGTTTGATGGAATTCTGCAAGCCAAAGTGTCGAGCCCACTAGATGCTAGATTTGATATATTATTATTTTTTCTTTTTTTTAATATTAGGGTTAAGGGACCGGGCCAAAATTTATCAGCTAAAATTTTTGCTTTCTTTGTAAATATTACTTGTTTTTTTACTTCATTAATGTTTTTAAAATGACAAATTAAAGGATTAAAGCTTGGTCTTTTTTTTAATTTAAATATTTTTAGAACTGCTTCATTTTTTTCGGCATCAGCTCCTAGGCCATAAACAGTTTCGGTTGGAAATGCTATTAAGTTACCTTTTTTTAGAATTTTTATAGCATGATTAATTATTGAGTTCATTTTTTATTCGTAAAAAAGCAATATATGTTTTAAATTAATTATTATATTAATAAAAATATATTTGATATGGGAAAAGTAATTTCTTTAGCTAATCAAAAAGGTGGTTCAGGTAAAACAACAATTAGTGCCAACCTTTCCGTTTTATGGAGCAATAGCGGGTATAAAGTTGCAATTGTCGATGCTGACAATCAAAAAAGCCTGTCAAATTGGTACGACGCTAGAAAGAAATATTATGGTGCCGAAGATACTGGACTAACTCTCTTTCCTTATAATGCATCGAATTTCGAAAATGAAATAAAAGATATTAAAAAAAGTTTTGATTTTGTTTTAATTGATAGTCCTCCATCAATAACTTATGATTCATTAATAATAGTCAGATCTTCTAGTTTTGTTTTAGTTCCTGTTCAACCTAGTCCTGTAGATTTATTGGCAACAATTCCTTTTTTAGATCTAGTTTCTCGTGAAAGAAAAAAATCTATTATTGTATTAAATCGAGTCCTATCAAGGGCTAAACTTACTGAAGCAATGATATTAAGATTAAGATATTCAGGAGGAAAGATAGCCAGATCAAAAATTAGTGCCAAAATAATTTATGCAGAAACTTTTGTTGTTGGAAGGGGAATAATAGATATTGGAGTAACCTCTGCAGCATCAAAAGAGATTATTAATTTAGGCAATGAAGTTATTCGAAAATTGTAATAATTATTTTATTTGTTAGATTTAGTAATATTTTGTGATTTGCATTTTTTTACTAAATAGTTTTTTAGATTTTTTATAATATGATTAAAACATCAATTGTAATATTAGCAGCTGGTAAAAGCCGAAGAATGAAAAGTTCTAAGAGTAAAGTATTGCACACTATTGCTGACAAACCTTTAATTGATTTTGTTAACGATATTGCAATAAAAAATTCAACTTCAGAAGTCTGTTATGTATGCTCAAAAGAAGTGGAAAATTATATAAAAAATAATTTTTTAAATGCTAAAACCATTGTACAAAAAAATCGTCTTGGAACAGCACATGCCGTTCAATGCTCAGAAAGCCTAATATCTAAAAAAACTAAAGATGTTGTAGTCCTGTTTGGAGATGTTCCTCTTATTGAAAATTCAACTATAAAAAAATTAATAAAATATAGAAAAAAAAATAAATCAATTGGTACAATTGCGACATTTATTACGAAAAATCCCGATGGCTATGGAAGAGTTATCACAAAAAATAAATTTGTTGAGTCTATTGTTGAAGATAAAGATACATCTGAAGATCAGAAAAAAATTCAATTATGCAATTCAGGTATATTAATTTGTGATAAAAAATATCTGTTTAAAACTATCAAAAAAATATCTAATAAAAATTCACAGAAAGAGAGATTTTTAACTGATATTTGCGGTATTGCTTATAAAGAAAAAAAACCTTTTACATTCATTAATGCTAATGAAAATGAAGTTTTAGGAATCAATTCATTAAAACAGTTAATTGAATTAGATTTAAAATTTCAATCTACTTTTAAAAATGATTTAATCAATAAGGGTGTTAATTTGATTCAACCCGATACTATAAGAGTTAGTTATGACACAAAAATATCTAGAGATGTTATTGTTGAGCCAAACACAATATTAAAAAAAGGCGTTTCAATAAATAATTCTTCAAGAATATTAAGTGGTTCATATTTGGAAAATTGCTCTATTGGTAAAAATTGCATAATAGGACCTAATGCTAGAATAAGACCAGGAACAATAATTTCTGATAATGTTAAAATAGGTAATTTTGTTGAAGTTAAAAACTCTAAAATTGGAAGTTTTTCTTCTGTATCACATTTAAGTTATATAGGTGATTCATACATAGGAAATAAAGTTAACATTGGGGCAGGTACAATTACTTGTAATTATGACGGAAAAAAGAAACATAAAACTAAAATTGGAGATAATGTTTTTATTGGCTCGAATTGTTCTCTAATTGCCCCAGTAAATATAAACAACAATTCAATTGTTGGAGCAGGTAGTGTTGTTACAAAAAATGTTCCAAATTCATCTTTAGCTTTGAGCCGTTCTAAATTAATTATTAAAAAAAAGAAAAAAAAATCAAGAAATTAGCCAATTCTTTAAATTAATTATGAAAAAACTTGTTTGTATGATTCACTAGGTCTATTAGGCTACAATTATGTCATTAAATAAAATTTCTTGGTCACCAGATAGCTGGAAAGAAAAAAAAGCTAAACATCAACCTGCATATAAAAACAGTGATGATGTTGATCGTGCAATAAAAAAAATAGAAAAATTTCCTCCATTAGTTTTTGCTGGAGAAGCTAGAAAATTAGAAAGAGATTTGGCAGAAGTTGCTAATGGCAATGCTTTTTTATTACAAGGAGGTGATTGTGCTGAAAGTTTCGCAGAATTTCACCCAGATCAAATAAGGGACTCTTTTAAAGTTCTATTACAAATGTCTATTGTTTTAACCTTTGGTGCTTCATGCCCTGTTGTTAAAGTGGGTAGAATGGCAGGACAATTTGCAAAACCTAGATCTCAAGATACTGAAAATAAAGATGGGATCGAATTACAAAGTTATAAAGGAGACATAATTAATGATATTAAGTTTGAAAAAAATTTAAGAGAACCTAATCCTCAAAGGTTAATCCAAGCGTACAATCAATCTGCAGCAACATTAAACTTACTCCGAGCTTTTGCTCAGGGAGGATTTGCAAATTTAAAAAGAATACATCAATGGAATTTAAGTTTTATCGGAGATAGTCCAGCTTCAAAAAAATTTGAAGAAATTGCAAATAGAATTGACGAATGTTTATCTTTTATGGAAGCGTGTGGAATTAATGAAAAATCAGTGAGACAAGTTAAAGAAACGAATTTTTACACAAGTCATGAAGCACTTCTTTTACCATATGAACAAGCTTTAACAAGAATAGATAGTACAACAGGTAAATGGTATGATGTTTCAGCTCATATGTTATGGATAGGCGACAGAACAAGACAACTTGATGGAGCTCATATTGAATTTATGAGAGGTATTAGTAATCCTATCGGCATAAAAGTTGGACCATCAATTAATAACGATGAATTATTAAAAATTTTAGAAGTTTTAAATCCAGAAAACAATCCAGGAAGAATTACCCTAATTTGCCGCATGGGAGCTAAAAATATTAATAAAATACTTCCATCAGTAATAAAAAAAATTGAATCAGAAGGTAAAAAAGTTATTTGGACATGCGATCCTATGCATGGCAACACTGAAAAAGCTAACAATGGCTATAAAACTAGATCCTTACAAAATATAATATCCGAAATTCAACAATTTTTTCAAATACATCGATCACAAGGATCATATCCAGGAGGTGTTCATTTAGAAATGACAGGACAAAATGTCACTGAATGCATCGGTGGAGTTCAGGAAATTACTGAAGGAGACTTATCTAGTAGATATCACACCTATTGTGATCCAAGGCTAAATGCTTCTCAATCATTAGAATTAGCCTTTCTTTTATCTGATTTTCTTAAAGAAGAAAGAATACAAGCTATAAAAACTAGTATTAATAGTTAAAATAATAATTATATAATATTATAAAAGTTATTAATTATTTATGAAACCATCAGAAAGAATAGAATATATTAAGAAATGGATTGTTGATTATTGTAAATCTATGGCCAAAAAGCCGGATGCATTGGTTATAGGTGTTTCGGGGGGAATAGATTCATCAGTTACTAGCACTATTTGCGCAAAAACAAATATTAAAACAATTGTTGTATCGTTGCCAATAAAGCAAAATTTACAACAACATAATCTGAGTTTAGATCATCAGGACTGGTTATTAAAAAAATATCCTAATGTAAAAAAGTATATAATTTCATTAGACAATGTATTTGAAAGTTTTGAAAAAACTCTTAATAAATTTAAAAATGATTTAGCACTTGCTAATTCTAGATCAAGATTGAGAATGATGACTTTGTATCAAATTGCACAATCTGAAAATGGAATTGTTGTTGGCACAGGAAATAAAGTTGAGGATTTTGGAGTTGGATTTTATACTAAATATGGTGATGGCGGAGTTGATATTTCTCCTATCGCTGATTGCACAAAAACACAAGTTTGGGAAATGGGAAAGCAATTAGATATTCTAAGTAAAATTATAGAAGCAGCTCCAACTGATGGATTATGGAATGATAATCGAAGTGATGAACAACAATTAGGTTTAACATATTCACAAATTGAAGAAGCTATGAGTAATAAAAATAGCAAATACTTCAGCAAGTATCTTTCTTTAAGGGAGCCAAATTTACATAAGATGAAACCAATTCCTATATGTAAGTTTAAAAATGATTAAAGAAAAAAAAGTATTAACTCGCTTTGCGCCAAGCCCAACTGGTGATTTGCATATTGGAAATGCACGTTCAGCTATTTTAAATTGGATATATTCAAAAAAATATAATGGAGAATTTATTTTACGTATAGACGATACTGATAAAGAAAGAAGTAAAGAAAAATTTATACAATCAATTAAAGAAGATTTAAATTGGTTAGGATTAGATTATTCTTATTCTTTTAAACAATCGGAGAGAAAATCTGATTATAATAAAAGTATTTCATTTTTAAAGAATTCAAAAAGATTATATCCTTGTTTTGAAACCCTTGAAGAATTGCAACTTAAAAGAAAATCACTTCTTTCATCTGGTAAACCACCAATTTATGATAGAAAGTCTTTAGATTTATTAGATAAACAAATAGAAGATCTTATTTCACAAGGTAAAAAACCTCATTGGAGATTTTTTCTTGAAGATAAAAAAATTATTTGGGATGATTTAATTAGAGGGGAAGCAATCTTTAATCCAAAAAACTTAAGTGATCCGATTTTAATTAGAGAAGATGAAAGCTTACTGTATCATTTACCTTCTGTTATAGATGATATTAGTGAAAATATTACTGATATTATTAGAGGTGAAGATCATGTTAATAACACTGCTTTTCACATTCAAATATTTGAAGCCCTTAAATCAAAGACTCCAAATTTTGGTCATCATCCTTTATTGACAGATGAATTCGGAAAAGGTTTAGCAAAAAGATTAGGCAGTTTATCAATTAAAGATATTAGAGAAGAAGGTTTTGATTCATTAACAATTATTAATTATTTGTCTACAATAGGTAGTAGTAAAAATATTACTAGCGAAATAGATATTAATGAAATTTTAAAATCTTATAATATAAAAAATTTAGCAAGATCTTCTCCAAAATTTGATAATAAAGATTTAGTTAAAATTAATTCTGATATTATTAAAAAATTAAGCTTTAAAGATGTAGAAAAAAAACTTGAAAATTTAGGAGTTAAAAATTCTGATATAAATTTTTGGAATTTTATTAAAAATAATATTAATTTATTAAAAGAATCAGTAGATTGGTGGGAAATAATTACTTCTAGTAAAATTTTTTATGAAAAAGATAAGGATTTTTTGATAAAATGTTCTTTAGTTTTACCTGAAGAGCCTTTTGATTTGACTACTTGGGATCAATGGTTAGGTAAAATAAAAAATAAATCAAATAGAAAAGGGAAAGAATTGTTTATGCCTTTAAGGCTTGCACTTACTGGAAAGGAAACTGGACCCGAATTGAAATATTTATTGCCTTTATTATCAAGAAAAACAATATTAAATAGATTAGGAAGTAAAGAATAATGAAATTAAAAATTTTTGATACCTTGAGTAGCAAAAAACAGCAATTTGATCCAATTGAAAATAATAATGTTAGAATGTATGTTTGTGGTCCAACTGTATATGATTTAGCTCATATTGGAAATGCTCGTCCTGTTATTGTCTTTGATGTACTTTTTAGAATTTTGCAAAAAATTTATGGAGAAAAACATGTATCCTATGTTCGTAACATTACAGATATAGATGATAAAATAATTACCGCTGCAAAACAAAAAAAAATTTCTACAAATAAATTAACTGAAAATACAATAAGTTTTTTTCATGAAGACATTAAATCACTAAATGTTTTAGAACCTAGCTTTGAACCAAAAGCTACCGAAACAATTTCTGAAATGATTTTAATGATTTCAGATTTAATAAGAAAAAAATTTGCTTATGAAATAGAAAATCATGTCTTCTTTGATACCAATCAATCAAAGGAATATGGAAAATTATCAAAAAGAACTCTTGATGATATGATTGCAGGCTCACGTGTTGAAATATCTCCATATAAAAAAAATCCGTATGATTTTGTTTTATGGAAACCTTCAAAAGATGGTGAGCCCGGTTGGGATAGTCCATGGGGTTTTGGCAGACCTGGTTGGCATATAGAATGTTCCGCTATGACTAAAAAGTTTTTAGGTATAAGTTTTGATATACACGCTGGAGGTGCTGATTTAATATTTCCACATCATGAAAATGAAATCGCACAAAGTGAATCTGCGCATGGAAAATTATTTGCTAAATATTGGATGCATAATGGTTACTTAAATATTGAGGGTGAAAAAATGTCGAAATCTGTAGGTAATATTTTAACTATCAGAGAATTACTTAAAGAATACGATGGAGAAGTTTTAAGGTTTGCCATGTTATCAAGTCAATATAGGAAACCGATAAATTTTTCTAAAGAGTTATTAGAGTCATCAAAAAAACAACTTAACAAGATTTATCAGTCTTTTCAGTTGCGTTCATTAAAAGAAGATCAAAATAATATTGACATAATTCCTGAATCTCTTCTTGATGATATGAATACGCCATTGGCAATTTCAGAAATTCATGAAATAGTAAAAAATCTAAATAATCCAAGCATTGATGATCAAGAATGGATCAAATTAAAAAAACAATTGAAATTTTATGGTAAATTAATGGGATTATTTAATTATGATGCTAAAAAATGGTTTGAAAAAAATCAAAAAAAATTTAGTAATGACGAAATAGAAGAAATTGAAAAATTAGTTCAAGAAAGAAATTTAGCTCGACAGAACAATAATTTTAAGTTAGCTGATAAAATTAGAGAAGATCTTAGTCAAAGAGGTGTTTTAATAAAAGATAAAGATAATGAGAGCGTTTGGGAATTAATTAATGGTAGCAAATAAAGTATATATTTATGACACCACTTTGAGAGATGGGCAACAAACTACAGGTGTAGATTTTTCTGTAAGCGATAAATTAGCAATATCTCGAGCCTTAGATAAATTAGGTATAGATTATATTGAAGGAGGTTGGCCAGGAGCAAGTCCTACAGATACTGATTATTTTAACAATCCACCAAAATTAAAAATATCTAAATTGTCTGCTTTTGGAATGACCAGAAGAACAGGAACTAGTTCGGCAAACGATCCAGGTTTAAACTCTTTAATTAATTCGTCAGCTTCTTCTATATGTATTGTAGGAAAAACATCAGCGTATCATGTTGAGGTTGCTTTAAAAATTGACAAAGAAGAAAATCTAAAAATGATTAGCGAAAGCATTAAACAAATTGTCTCGAACAACAAAGAAGCTATTTTTGATGCTGAACATTTTTTTGATGGATATAAACTTAATAATAATTTTGCTATGGATTGCATTAAAGCTGCTTTTGATGCAGGTGCAAGGTGGATTGTTTTATGTGATACAAATGGCGGAACTCTACCTAATGAAGTATCTACAATTGTTAATGATGTAGTTAAAGTAATTCCAGGAAAAAGCCTTGGAATTCATGCTCATAATGATACTGAAAATGCAGTAGCAAATAGTCTAGCTGCTTTAAATGCAGGAGTGCGTCAAGTTCAAGGTACTATTAACGGATTAGGAGAAAGATGCGGAAATACAAATTTAATTTCTTTAATTCCAACACTTGTTTTAAAAACAGATTTTGAAACAAATATTGATAAAGAAAATTTAAAACATTTAAAAGCAACTTCAAATTTGTTAGATGAACGTCTTAATCGATCTTCTAACAATCAATCTCCATATGTTGGAAACTTCGCTTTTTCCCATAAAGGAGGTTTACATGCTTCAGCAATAAAAAAAGATCCAACAACATATGAACATATTAATCCAGATACAGTTGGAAATAAAAGAAACATAGTAATATCAGATCAAGCAGGAAGATCTAACGTTGAATTTCAATTAGAAGATTTAGGTATTGAGGCTGATAAAAAAACTATTGAAAAATTAGTAAATTTAGTAAAAGAAAAACAATTTGAAGGCTATTCTTATGACGGCGCCCTTGCAAGTTTTGAAATTCTTGTTCGACGTGAATTAAAGCAAGTTAGTGATTTTTATATATTAAATAGATTTCGTGTGACGGATGAAAGAAGATGGAATGCCAAAGGAAAATTAATCACAGAATCTGAAGCAACAATTAATATTACAGTAAATAATGAAGAAAAAATGACAGTAGCCACAGGTAATGGTCCTGTTAATGCAATAGATAGTGCTCTTAGAAAAGGATTAGTTAGTTTTTACCCAACAATTGATAATTTAAAGTTAACTGATTACAAAGTTAGAATAGTTTCTTCTGAAAAGGGCACAGGTGCCATAACAAGAGTGACAATTGAATCTTCAGATGGTAAAAATAATTTTTGGTCTACAATAGGTGTTTCTACTAACATAATTGATGCTTCTTATAATGCTATACATGATAGTATAACTTATAAACTCTATCATGATTTAAATGGAAAAAATTAAATTTCCTGTAATAATATTAATTAACCCTCAAATGCCTGAAAATATTGGCATGTCAGCAAGAGCTATGATGAATTGTGGTTTTTCTGAACTTAGAATAGTAAATCCACGAGAACGATGGCCAAACAATATAGCTCTAAAAAGTGCAGCACATGGAAGTTTTATTTTAGATAAAGCCAAAATATTTAATAATTTTGAAACTTCAACAAAAGATTTAAAATTTCTTATTGGCACAAGTGTTAGAAAAAGATTTGCTAACAAAAATCATTTTTTCGATTTTAAATCTTTATTTAAATCTTTCCCAATTTCTTCTAAAGTCGGTATTGTTTTTGGTCCTGAAAGATCAGGATTAACAAATGAACAAATTTCAAAATGTGACTGTATTTTCTCATTACCTATTTATAAAAATAAAAGTTCACTAAATCTTTCTCATTCCATTCTTTTAGTTGCATATGAATTTAGTAAATTAAATATAAAAAAAAATAATCATAAAAATAAAAAAATAAATAATACAGCTTCTAAAAAAGAATTTTATCAAATGATTGATCATTTACATGAAGAATTAGAAAAATCAGGATTTTTTCACCCATTAGAGAAGGCAAAAAGTATGTTTTTAAACATACAAAATATGTTTATAAGGGCAAATTTTACTTCTCAAGAAATTAGAACATTTAGAGGTATAATCCGAAATCTAAGCAAATCCAGAAATTCTAATAAGGATTATTAATTTGACACTTTACAACTAATAGCTATAAACCCAGTAAATTTAATATTTAATAATTTATGACAAAAAGATTAAACGCAAAACACAAAATAGATCGACGTTTGGGATGTAACCTGTGGGGCAGACCAAGAAGTCCTTTTAATAAAAGAAATACCAAGCCAGGTCAACATGGTGCAGCTACTAAAAGAAAGCCTTCGGATTACGGAACACAATTACAAGCTAAACAAAAGTTAAAGTTTTATTATGGCGATATTTCAGAACATCAATTTAAAAAAATATATAAAAAGGCACTTAGTATCAAAGGAGATACAGGCCAGCTACTAATTGAATTATTAGAAAGACGTTTGGACGCTGTTGTTTATAGAATGAAATTTGTACCAACTATTTTTGCAGCTAGGCAATTTGTAAACCATGGTCATGTTAAAATTAATGGAAAAAGAGTTACTATACCTTCATATTCTGTAAAGGATGGAGATGAAATTGAAGTTAAAGCTGATAGCAAGCAAATAACTGTTTTGCAGAGTTCTATATCTTCTCAAGAGAGAGAAATTCCAGAATATTTAGAAGTAGATCAAAAAGAAATTAAAGGTAGATTTTTAAGAGCACCTTTAATTAGTGATGTCCCATATCCAGTAGAGATGGAACCTAATTTGGTAGTTGAATACTACTCTCGTTAGTATTTTTTTTATTTAATTTATATTCAGTTTTAAATTTATCAAGTAAAAATATTATAATTGCAATCCAAATTATAATAAAACTTATTACCTTAATTTGTATTATAGTTTCTTTTAAAATAAATACAGATGTTAAAAATTGGAATGTGGGATTTAAAAAAAAGATTATACCTGTAACTCCTAAGGGCAATACTTTGACACCAAGATTAAAAAAAAATAGAGGGATTACAGTTACTATTCCAGTACACATTAGTAAAAATTTAATATTTGTTTCACTATTAATAAAAACATTTTGATTAGTTTGATATAAAAAAAATAAATAGGATAAAGCAAGAATACTTAAAAAACCTGATTCAAAAGTTAATCCTATTTCTGGATTAATGTTAATTTTTTTTCTTATTAGTCCATAAAATGCCCATGAAAGCGCTATACCTACTGCTAAGAAAGGAAATATTTTTAATTTAAATAATATCAATATTATAGAAAAAACAATAAGAATTAGAGATATTATTTGAAGAATAGAAAGTTTTTCCTTAAAAAAAATATATCCTAATCCAACACTGATGATAGGGCTGATAAAATATCCCATTGATGCATCTTGAACACGACTTATGCTAATTGATAGAATAAATAAAAACCAGTTAAATGAAACTAATAGAGCTGTGACGGATAAGAAAAATATTATTTTTTTATTTAGAAAGATTTTTTTTAATTCTATTAATTTTTTAGTAAAAAAAACTAATAAAAATAATAATACAAACGACCATAAGGCTCTATGAGAAATTATTTCAATTGGAGGTATATTTTTAATATTATTAAAAAATAATACTTGAGGCAATCCCCAGAAAACAGAAGCAAAGCTGGTATAAATAATACCTTTTAGAAACATACTCATCTAAAAACTTAAGATTCTATAGATTTTTTTGATTCAATACCTTTATTATTAAATAAATCTGTAAGCTCACTATTTTCATACATTTCTGTAACTATGTCGCATCCTCCAATAAATTCTTTTTTTATGTAAAGTTGAGGGATGGTTGGCCAATTAGAATGTTTTTTTATACCTTCTCTAATTTCAGGGCTATCTAAAACATTAATACTGTGGAATTTGATTTCAAGATTATTTAATATTTCAACAACACGCGCTGAAAAACCACACATAGGAAATGCCGGAGTACCTTTCATAAATAACAGAACATCATTATCTTCAATTTCTTTATTTATTATTGCTGTTGTATCTATATTTATATTTTTAGACATAATTTAATTTATTCCGGAATAGTTTTTAACATTAGAGCGTGCAATTCGCCACCCATTTTTCCTTTTAAAGCTTCGTAAACAATTTGATGTTGCTGTATTCTTGATTTTCCTTTGAATTCAGTCGAAATAACGGTAGCACTATAGTGGTCTCCATCACCCTTTAAATCTTCAATAGATATTTTAGCACTAGGTAAAGATTCTTTTAATAATTTTTCTAATTCTTCTTTTGAAATTGGCATGTTATTTAAAGACTCTATCAAAAATTAAATCTACATTTTTTTTGTAATCTAAATTATTAATTATATTTTCAATTTCTTTTTCCTTAAGATATTTTTTGCATTCAGTAATTTTCAATAGAGAATCTTTAAAAGGAATACAATTAGTCCAAGTATCCATTGATGCTTTTTGAACTATTTTGTATGCTTTTTCTCTACTTAGACCTTTTTGAGTTAATGCTAACAATATTTTTTGACTAGCGTGCAATCCCATTAATTTATTAATATTTTTTTTCATATTAGATGGATAAATTACAAGTTTATCAATAATATTTTCAAGTCGACTAAGAATAAAATCTAAAGTTATAGTGGAATCGGGAGCAATTATTCTTTCTACACTAGAATGAGAAATATCTCTTTCGTGCCAAAGTACAATGTTTTCAAGAGCAGGAATTATTAAACCACGAATATATCTAGCGAGTCCCGTAATATTTTCACTGAGAATTGGATTTCTTTTGTGAGGCATTGCTGATGAACCTTTTTGTTTTGAAGAAAAAAATTCTTCCACTTCTAAAATTTCTGTTCTTTGAAGATTTCTTATTTCGGTTGCCAATCTCTCAACTGAAGAAGCGATAATACCTAAGGTAGAAAAAAATGTAGCATGGCGATCTCTCGGTATTATTTGAGTTGAAATTGGCTCTATTGATAGACCCATTTTTGTTGCAACATATTGTTCTATTTTAGGATCAATTGAATCATATGTGCCAACTGGTCCTGAAATAGCGCAAGTTGAAATTTCTTTTTTAGCATTTTTAATTCTATTTAAATTTCTTTTAAACTCTGAATAAAACCCTGATAATTTTATACCAAATGTAGTAAGTTCGGCATGAACACCGTGGCTTCTTCCCATAATAGGGGTATATTTATGCTCAAAACATTTTATTTTTAATTTTTCTAAAATTTTTTCAATATCATTAATTATAATATCTGAAGATTGGCTTAATTGAATAGATAAGGTTGTATCAAGAATATCACTAGAAGTCATACCTTGGTGTAAAAATCTCCCATCTTCTCCAATATTATTAGATACATTAGTTAAAAAAGCTACAACATCATGTTTAATATCTTTTTCTAATTTATTAATTTTTTCGATTTCAAATTTTGCTTTTTTTTTAATATTTGCAGCAGATTTTTTTGGAATATATTCTAGTTCAGCCATTGCATCACATGCGTGACACTCAATTTCTAGCCAAATATTAAATTTATTTTTTTGGTCCCAAATTTTGCTAATTTCTGGTCTACTGTAACGTGGTATCATAATATTATTTATTTTTTATATAGTTTATCTTTACAGAATATTAATAGGAAAGTCTGTACCATTTTTTGATAAAGTAAAAATTTCTGCACCATTATCTGTAATTGCAATAGAATGCTCAAATTGCGCTGATAATGACCTGTCTTTTGTAACAGCAGTCCAACCATCTTTTAATACTTTTATTTGCCAGTCACCCGCATTAATCATTGGTTCAATTGTAAAAAACATACCTTTTTTTAATATAGGTCCTTCTCCTTTGTTACCAAAATGTAAAACGCTTGGAGGGCAATGAAAAATTTTACCTAATCCATGTCCACAAAAATCCTTCACCACAGAAAATTTTTTTGATTCGGCATGTTTTTGAATTATATATCCAATATCTCCTAAGTGTATACCCGGCTTAAGAATATCTATACTCTTCATTAAACATTCGTATGTAGTTTTAACTAGTAATTCAGCTTTGGGATTAATTTTTCCTATTGCATACATTCTAGATGAATCCCCATGCCAACCATTTAATATTACAGTAACATCGACGTTAATTATATCTCCTTCATATAAAATTTTTTCCTCACTAGGAATTCCATGGCATACAACATGGTTAACTGATGTGCATATAGATTTTGGAAAACCTTTATAAAGTAAGGGTGCAGGCGTAGCCCCTTTCTCAGTGATGATTTTATGACAATATGAATTAATAGTTTCGGTAGAGATACCAGGTTCAATTAAGTCACATAAACTATCAAGAATTTCAGCAGCTAATGCTCCTGCTAGCCTCATTCCTTCGTAATCTTCTTCACTATGTATAGGAATAGAAGATTCTTTGGTTAAATTTTCATTATCATCCATTATATTTATTTATTCATACTTTAAACTTCAATTATCTTCAATTATTAATATATAGTTATAGACATGAAAGAAACAACATCAGCAGTTTTAATTATCGGAAATGAAATTTTATCTGGACGTACAAAAGACGAAAATGTCAAATATATTGCATTAAAACTTTCAAAGATTGGGATTAAATTAGCAGAAGTTAAAATTATTCCTGACATTAAAGAAGAAATTATTTCTTCAGTTAATGATTTAAGAAAAAAATATAGTTATGTTTTTACTACAGGAGGAATTGGTCCTACACACGATGATATAACTTCGGAAAGTATTAGTAAGGCTTTCAAAGTAAAATATGAGATTCATAAAGATGCATATAAAATTTTAAAAGATTATTATCCTCCGGGTAAATTAAATGAAGGAAGAATAAAAATGACGAAAATGCCTAGAGGAGCAAAATTAATTAAAAATTCAATTACCG